>Ga0210041_1000569_pt1 | contig 40164 bp, 20 predicted proteins | sample CryGeymeta201503_FD_183973 | JGI IMG/M metagenome (GOLD analysis project Ga0210041, IMG submission 183973) | Groundwater microbial communities from Crystal Geyser aquifers in Utah, USA - Crystal Geyser metaG 2015-03 (SPAdes) (version 2) | ecosystem: Environmental > Aquatic > Deep subsurface >... | reverse complement strand
TAAGTCCGGAGGATCCAAGTACTACCGATACCGCGCCCGATACGGACGAATATCGGGAATCGGGTTTTGATAACCCTTATGGAGATGCCAAGTTTAACGGCCTAGGAGTGGCGGCAGCCTAGTATCTGTTCACACTAAAGCTCTATATCTGACAGGAATAAGCTGTACCCCTCCTTGGAGTATGAGTCTTTTTTGATTTTTCCCGCTATCTGTACAGTACCCCTGATTTCTTGCTCTGTAGCCGGGCTATTAAATCTGATAGCTGACAGCTCCGTCCCTCCGAATTCTCCGTGTATTTTCAGATGTTTACCATCTCCACCAACCATCTTGGTATTTTTGACATTGAACCCCTTTAATAGAAATTCCGGGTGTGGATTTTGTTCGCCGAATGGCTTCAACCTCTCTAAATCTTGAACAAGGTCATAATTCAGCTCGCCAGGCGTCAATGCGCAGTCGATAACAAGCTTTCTTGGTGGAATGTCTATGTCTTGCATCAAACCTTGCAATTCCGCCTTGAAATGATCGAGGTTTTTTGACTGCATTCTTAATCCCGCAGCCTTCTTGTGCCCGCCGTACTCCTCCAACAAGCTATCTACCTTCTTGAAAGCTTCGGTGATATGAAAGTACTCATGTGACCTTGCAGAGCCGGTGAGGATGCCGTCTTTTTCGGACATTGCTATGGCTGGTCGGCCTGACTTTTCACTGATCCTCCCAGCGATTAGCCCCAAAACTCCTTTTGGCCATGCACCAATTACAAAAATGATCTTGTCGTTTCCGTCATAAAGAAGATCGTCCATTATCCCTCCTACAAGCTCCTGTCTTTGCCTATTTATACTATCTAATTTCTCCGCCAACATACCAACGTCGTTGTCATCAGAGATCAGAAGTTGTGCCGAGATATAAGGACTGTCCATCCTACCTGCCGCGTTGATTCTTGGACCTAATTTGTAGCCTATCAAATCACTATCCAGCGACATCAGATCTTCTTCTCTGATCTGTGCTATTTTTTTTAGCGCGGCAAGTCCAGGCCACTTGGTATGCACCATTTTTTGCATTCCAATTCTTGTGATCGCCCTGTTTTCGGAAAGCATAGGTACGATGTCAGCAACAGTACCTATCGCTGCCAGATCAAGGTATTTTTCCGCCTCTTCACCCAGCAAACCGGCAACTAACTTGTAAGCTACACCAGCTCCCGAAAGATGCCTAAATGTATATCCTATTTTTGCATGCAAGATCGCATAAGCCTTAGCAGGCTCAAGCGGTATATCGTGATGGTCTGTTATTATAGTGTCTATACCTGCAAATGACGCTTTTTCTATTTCTACTGGGCAAGCTATGCCGCAATCAACAGTGATGATTAGTTTGACGCTTAAGCCTATGAATTCATCTATAAATCCGACACTTAGACCATATCCGTCATTCTCCCTATGTGGGATGCGATATGAGACTTTTGCCCCCAGCTCTTTTAGCGCTCTTACTATGAGAGCCGTACCTGTGACTCCATCCGCATCATAATCACCAAAAACCATTATTCGTTCGCCACTTGAAATCGCTTTTTTTATCCGCTTGACCGCCTTCTCCATATCCGGGAAACCCCACGGATCATGTAGCTCCTCACTTCCTAGATCGCTTTCATTCAAATCTCTGTTTTGGAGCACCTTTTTGAAAGGCGACAACCCATGGCTGGCATTCTTCACCTCCCACTTGTATCCAAATAATGACACTGTTTTGTAGTTTGTAGTTATTTCTTCTTTTTCTTCTGTTTCTCCTTGTTTTCTTTCCACTTCTTAAGGGCTTCCTCCGCTGTCTCCGCTTTGTCGTCACCAAAGACCCATGAATGTCTATCTATCAGCTTTTGCGTAATATCGTCCATCACCTCTTTCATTGTAAACAGCCCCTCTTCCGAAGCTATTTGACTTACCATCACTATCTGAAAAAGCAGGTCTCCTAGTTCTTCGCGCAGGTTCTCGTAGTCTCCTTTTTTTACAGCATCAAGTACCTCTCCCGACTCTTCTTCCAATCCTTCCATCAGAGACTCTATTGTTTGTGCCCTATCCCAAGGACATCCGTTATCTGAACGGAGCTGGATTGCTATATCTATTAGTCTCTGAAAAGAGGTTTTCATTTGATAGGACTTAGGACTTAGGACTTAGGGTGTAGTGAATGGAGTCCGCTTCTTCCGGGGTTATCCAATATATCTCATCGTCTCGCCTGAACCAAGTCATTTGCCTTTTTGCGTAATTTCGCGTGTTTTGTTTGAGCTCTTCCAAGCACTTATCAAGACTCGACTCCCCGTCTAAATACGGAAAAAACTCCTTATACCCAAGGCCTGTCATTGCCGGCAAATTCCTATCATACCCTTCTGCAAGTAGTGTTTTTATCTCATTCAATATCCCTCTGTCTATCTGTTCATCCACCCTTGCATTTATACGTTCGTATAGTGCGTCGCGATCTCTTTCTATACCTATTTTGAAAGTTTCGTATGGAGGTTCGCCACGCCTGTTACCTTTTGGCTTATTTGTCTTAAGGTTGATCTCCAGCGCTCTTATAAGGTAGCGGTGATTGTTTGGATGAATTTTGGATGCCGCAAGAGGGTCCAGTTCCGATAGCATCTTATGCAGAGCTTCCGCTCCCTTTGCCTCCAGTTCTTGTTCGAGTTCCTTCCTGAGGTGCATATCAGGCGGTGCATTATCAAGTTCGTAATTGTCGGCAATCGCATTGATATATAGCCCTGTTCCACCAACAATAAACGGGATTTTGCCTTTTTTCAGGATGTCTTTTATGGAGAATGTCGCCTCTCTCACGTAATCCGCCATAGTATATACTCTGTCCGGATCGCACACATCAAGCATATAGTGTTTCACCCCCTGCATCTCTTTGTGAGAAATTTTATCCGTACCGACGTCCATACGCCTGTAAATCTGTCTAGAATCTGCAGATATTATTTCCCCATCAAATCTCTTGGCAAGATTCACAGACAAGCCTGTCTTCCCTGAAGCTGTTGGCCCCAATATTATAATCAGAGGTGGTTTTTCTTTAGGTTGAGACAGGAAATCTCCTAGTTTTGACAGTAAATCGCTCATATTTATCCGCATTTTACCTTGACTTTGCTCTCTATCAAAGTAGAATACGCCGTGGTCGCAGACAGCAGGCCAAGCTCCCGAAGTGAGACTTGATAAGCCCTGCCGAGACAAAAGAATTCGGTCCTTTTATACCCTTTTCTTTGGGTCATGTCTCAAATGTCTGCGCATACAGTTTGAGACTTTTTTCAGTTTAGCGAGTGGGAAATTGTTTTATCATCAATTAATAACTAAATATTCATCATGGCAGTAACAAGACATAAAAAACTGGAGATCTTGACTGACCTGAAGGAGAAATTCAAGTGTGCCAAATCGGTTGTATTCACAACTTACAGTGGCCTATCCGTAAAGGATCTCTCGAAGGTACGTTCGGCTCTACGTGCAAACAATGTGCAATGCAAAGTCGCAAAGAAAACACTGATCAACATAGCTGCACAAGACAATGGCTACAACGAAGTGCCTTCCGAAATAATGGAAGGAGCTATTGCCGCTATTTTTTCCGATGACGAGGTCACAGGTGCAAAGACTATTGCGACATTATCCAAAGAGTTCAACGCCCTTAAACTGCTCGGAGGTCTTATGGATGGCGAGGTACTTTCTATCTCACAGGTCGAAGCTCTTTCCAAGATGCCTTCGAAAGAAGAACTACTTGTAAAACTTCTTGGCAGTATGAAGTCACCAATGAGTGGACTTGCGAACAGCCTTGCAGGAGTTACAAGGAAGCTTGTTTATGTCCTTGAGGCTCATCGATCTAAGCTTGCTGAGACTGAAAGCTAATATCTGTTTATTATTCATTCAAATATTCTAACCCATTATTACAATGACGGAAGAAAACACTACTCCAGCTGAGGAAGCTAAGGAGGAAAAGAAAGAATCTGTAGAACTTTCCAAGGACGCTCAAAAGGTTCTGGACATGGTCAAGAAGATGTCTCTTATGGAGGTAGCTGACCTTGTAAAAGCTATGGAAGACGAGTTCGGCGTTAGCGCTGCCGCTCCTGCTATGATGGCCGCTATGCCAATGGCTGGTGCTGCCGGCGACAATGCTGATGCTGCCGAAGAGAAGAGTTCTTACGATGTAGAGCTTACATCTGCCGGCTCACAGAAGATCGCTGTTATCAAAGTCGTAAAAGAACTTTCTAACCTTGGTCTAAAAGAAGCGAAAGATATCGTTGATGGTGCTCCAAAAAACGTGCTTGAAGGAGCTAAGAAGGAAGACGCTGAGGCTGCGAAGACTAAGCTGGAAGAAGCTGGTGCTACTGTGACACTTAAGTAGTAGGAAATAGTCTACAGGAAATAGTTAAGGTGGGGCCACGATGTGTGGTCTCACCTTTTTTATGTATGTACATAGCCGAATTAGCATAAAATGGCAGTAAATTCCAAAGGTTGTTTTGCCATATGACCGCGTTGGCAAAAGCCTAAAGTAGCGCTGCTACTAGTCGTTGTTGCCGCCTTGCCATATGGACAAACAGCCTCCGCTCTTTATGTCATTTTATGCTAATTCGGCTATACAAGGGGTTGCTCTTTCCCTGTTTTTAGGGTACAATATATAGATAAAAATAAATACAAAACCATGGCTGACAACACTACGCCTAATAAAAAGAAGCTCTTCCCTCAGCTCAAAAAGCAGGACGAGGTGAAGGCCGCAGATGCCACTCTGGAAGCCACGAAAGAGGCTCCCGAGGGCAATGTCTTTACTAATCTTTTCGACGAGGAGAAAGGCAAAGAAAATACCGAAAATGATGTCGCCGATTCTGTAATGAAAAAGTCCGGAATCAAGGGACCTATCTTAGGGCCTAAGCCAAAAACCGACAACTTGAATCTTCCCGAGAAACCATCTTCATTCGGAGGCAGCATGCTTAAACTTGTTGTATTCCTGTGGCTACTCTTGCTAGTAGGGTCTTATGTCACTACTACTGCGAGCTTTGACGTTGCGGGTCTTAACCAGACTTTGGCTTCCGAAAGTGCGCTTGACGAACTGATGACGGCTCAAGCCGAACTGAATGCGGACAACTATCTGGTTGCTTACTATTATCTGGATAGCTTCGCCTACATGGCTGACTCTTATCTGTATAAGACCTCTCAATATGAGTCCAATTATACGGCATCGAACACAAAAACGACTCTGGAAGCTGATTTGAGTGAACTTTCAAGCGACATGATGGTCGCTTTGGAGATGGCGCAAGATCGCTTAAACCAAGGTGTTTCGCCCAAAGGCATCACTATCGATTCCGAACTTTCTACAGATGTTTTGTTCAAAGAGGCTACTATGAATTATCTCGAAGCAAAAATTAGCGCGCTATCATCAGGAGCTTCCTCGTCAGATGCCGATGTGCAACTTGAAATCAGCGGAATGAATGGAGCACTATCTCTACTAAAAAATTCGGCTTTTGTGAAAGAGGTTCTGTCCGCAGACATGGATTCAGTCGCGGAAATCGTTGATGGTCTATCTGAGATCACTCAAGATAACTTTACCGTTATTTCAAAAATCAAATCCGATAGGCAGAAATGGTCTGAAATAATTCAAGAAATACAAACTATTACTAAAAAAGTGGACCCGCTTTACGGAAGTTCTGTCGCAAGTGATATCAGCTACTCCGCTTATGGTTTTGATACTCTCAATAAAACTATCTCGCTACAAGGTAGCGCGATTACAGACGATTCCAGGAACTTCACGCTGATCGTTAATCTTATTGATGCATTAGAGCAGTCACCACTATTTATGAATATTGATGAAAGAAGTTTCTCTAAGAGTGATTCTTCCAATGCAGATAATGAGTACCAGGCCAAATTCCGGTTGGAGTTTGAGATACAAGAAGGCGAAGATTCACGCGATGCAATGTTTACGTTGGATAGTAAGACGCAAGTGAATAGTCAGGAGTCAGTAGTCAGTAGTAGTGAGGGCGAGGAACAAGACACAGAGGATGAGGAAGTGGCTTCTGACGACGCAGACAGCAAGACACAGACAGCAGATGAAGATGAAACTAGTGACGAGAGTGGAAGTGGCAGTACTTCTGATGATGAATCTTAATAACCTTTTATAAACAACATGGACAAAATAAAAAACAAAATCGAGACCATATTGTCGCTTGTGCTACTAGCTGGGCTTGGGATTTTTGGTTTTTTAAGGGTTACCGCTTATCTTGATCTATACAACTATAATATAGATCTTGCAGCTTCTACTATTGAGGTAGAAAGCAGCGTTAATGCTATCGCAACCGAGCTAACCGAAGCTAAACTTGTATTTCAGGATTCAAATTCCGCGAAGAACGAGGAGATCGCCGGAGTTTTTCCTGATAACGAAGATATCACTTCTCTAACAAGAGCTTTTGATGAGTTCTCTGTCGCTAATAATTTTTCAAACAATCCTTTCTTTATAAGTAGCATCAATTATAACGACAGTGATGAGTCAGATGATGGCAAGTACATGGTGCTTCCTTTTACAATGAAGGCTTCCAGCAGCGAAAACAATTTTTACAAATTTCTTGAATACATAGAGACGTCCGGAAATTTGGACAATCAAGTAAGGCTTATGGGTGTTGATGGAATATCCATTAACTTAGCCACTGACGATGATGTCCTTTCTTATTCGCTAGAATTGAATGCTTACTTCCAAAAATAACGAATGGCTGACGACAAACTTAAAGAATTACAGGATTCGATAATTGCCGGGAATATTCCTCAGCTTGTGCTGACATCCCTATCTTATGCGATCAATAGCCGCGCTAGTGACGTGCATCTTGAGCCTGAGAAAAATCTCGTACGTATGAGGTTCCGCGTTGATGGCGTTCTGCGCCGTATCGTTGAGTATCCTCCAAACATACATCCTGCAGTCGTATCGCGTATTAAGATTATGTCCAACTTGAAAATTGACGAACAGCGTATTCCTCAAGATGGACGCAGTCAGGTTACAACCCCTGATGGTCGTGAAATGGATCTTCGTATTTCGACTCTTCCTACTGTTAATGGAGAGAAAGTCGTAATGCGTCTTCAAGATCAGTCACGCAAGATTCCAGATCTCCCTGAACTTGGTATTGATGGCTCAGCCCTCAAATGTATAGAAGAGAGTCTTGCAATGCCTAACGGTATTATTTTGACAACAGGACCTACCGGCTCTGGCAAAACTACAACTCTTTATTCAGCATTAAGTCGTGTGAACAGCCCCGAGGTCAATATCCTTACTATTGAGGATCCGGTGGAAATCCAAATGGACGGGCTTAATCAGAGTCAGGTACATCCTGACATTGATTATACTTTTGCATTCGGTCTTCGTACCGCTCTACGTCAGGATCCCGATATCATAATGGTTGGTGAGATCCGTGACCGCGAAACTATCGATGTAGCTATCGAAGCTTCTTTGACAGGTCACTTGGTGCTTTCGACAATTCATACGAATAGCGCCGTTGAGACACTTACACGTATCGACAACATGGGAGTTCCTCCTTTTTTGATGACTTCTACGATTAATACTATTATAGCTCAAAGGCTTGTAAGAAAGGTTTGCGAACATTGTAGACAAGAAATACAAGTACAAGACAGTACGATGGAGATTGTAAAATCCGCTCTTGCCGATCTACCGGCCAACGATGATATCGACCCAGCTCTTATTAAGAATCCTAAATTTTATGAAGGCAAAGGTTGCGATCAGTGCGATGGAGTTGGTTACAAAGGCCGTGTCGGTCTTTATGAAGTACTCCATATGAATAATGAATTACGCAGACTTATACTCAAAAGAGCTTCAAATCTTGACATAGAAGCTGCCGCCAAGAAAACCGCAGGCATGGTTACTCTCGAACAAGCCGGAGTTATTAAAGCCTTGCAAGGCATGACAACGCTGGAGGAAGTTTATAGGGTAGCAAGACATGAAGAGCAAGACACAGACAGCAAGACACAAGACACAGAGAACAAGACACAAGACACAGAGAACAAGACACAAGACACAGAGAACAGTGAGCAAGTTGCGCCGATACAATCCGCAGGTGCGACCGAAGAACCTGCAACAACACCATCATCTTAATCTTTTATTAGCGATATGCCAGAGCAGCAACAAGAACAAGAAGTTAGAGTGGATATTGGCCTCAGCCCTGAAGATGAAGCTAGGCTTAAGGCGCTGAATGAAGCCTCTCCGATGGATGATGATTTTGTCTCTTCCAGTGGCAACGTTTTAGTCGACTTGTATTCCAAACTAAATATGTACCTGCAATCTATGAACAAGATTAAGATTGCGGACAAGGTGACTTTTTTTGAACTTCTATCCGTGATGATCAATGCAGGCGTTCCGCTTGTTAGAGCTCTGTATGTGCTTAGCGATCAAGTCCAGAACGTAAAGCTCAGACTTATTATCAGAGACATGGCTAAGAAAGTCGAGAAAGGAACAAAGCTTTCTGACACTATGAATAATTTCCCAAAAGTTTTTGGTGAAGCCGAGGTGGGCATGGTGAGAAGCGGTGAAGCTACCGGCAAACTCAACAAAGTGCTTAGGCAGATCGCAGACCAGACACAGAAAAGCGCGAGTCTTCTTAGTAAAGTTAAAGGCGCCATGATCTATCCCGCCGCCATTATTTGTATAATGATTGGTGCGTTAATAGTGATGCTTGTCGTAGTCGTGCCGAAAATCTCAGATATCTTCAGTCAATCCGAAACAGAGCTCCCCACTTCCACAAAAGTACTTATCGCTATGAGTGATACGGCAAAAAATTCTTACGTCGAAGTTATCATAGTCGTTACCATTCTAGGTCTGGCTTTTTGGCTTTTCAAACAGACCAAAACAGGCAAGTATCAACTGGACAATCTTTTGCTGCATATGCCTATTTTTGGCCTTATGCTGAGAAAACTTGCTGTTTCCAGGTTTGCCAGAAATCTTGCAAGCTTGATGCAAAGTGGAATCCCTATAGTCAGAGCTCTTGAGATCAATGCGAGTGCCGTTGGCAACGAGGTTTACAAGAAGAGGATTATTATGGCTGCAGAAGATGTCGCCCAAGGCATACCTCTTGGTGAAAACTTGAATGATTCAAAATTCCTATTCCCCGAAATGGTCGTATCGATGATCTCTATCGGCGAACAAACCGCGAAGGTTGATGAGGTCGCGGAAAAAATCGCCGCTTATTATGAAGAGCAAGTTGATGACATGATTAGCGGACTTAGCAAAATGCTTGAGCCTGTAATACTGGTCGTCATGGGTCTTGGAGTCGGAGGGCTTGTTGCCGCGGTAATGCAGCCTATCATGAATCTTACGGACGTAGGGAAATCGTTGTAAGAATTCGCTCGACCATGGCATCGCTTCCTGTCTTTTTCGACCTAGCATGTACGGTCTCAAAAGACTATGAGCTAATTCTTACAATGATTATTTATGCCGCTCAAATGGTTTACTTTCGCGGAATAAAAAACGATATTTGTTAAAAAAGTTTGCGTACTGAGCAGCTCTTGGTATAATTGCAAACGGTTTCAATAAAATATTTAACAAATACACAAATGAACAAAAAAGGTTTTACCTTGATTGAGCTACTTATCGTAGTCACTATTATCGGCATCTTGGCTGTTGCCCTGGTTCCAAGGATTATCGGTGGAAGCTCATCAGCCAGAGATTCCAGAAGGATGACTGACGTACAGACTGTTGCAAGTGGTCTCGAGTATTACTTGCTTGAGAATGGTAATTTTGAGGACATAGGTTCGGCTGGCAGTCCGGTTTGCGCTACGACTCTTGCATCAAGCTTATCTGGATTTGTAAAACAACTTCCTGCCGACCCCCTAGATACACAAGTTAATAATGGTTTTGGATCCTCTTGCACAGGTGACTACGCAGTGTTGTTCATGACCGATAGCTCAAGCAATCTAAGCAGATATGCTATCGCAGCTCGCATGGAGGCTGCCGAGGCAAATGACGAAGCTATTTACGACACCCCAAGTTCTGCAAGTGCATACTCTTCCTTCACTCCAACTGCTTTTACCGATTCCTCTACTCAGACTCCTTATTACGTAGCTTACTAGAGTTTACCGATATTTAGAGCCCTCGTCACTTGTTGGCGGGGGCTTTTGTTATGTTAGGATTTAGGACTTAGGATTTAGGGATTAGTGAATGGAGTGTTTTTTTAGGATTTAGGACTTAGGATTTAGGGTGTAGTGAATGGAGCGCTCCTTACAACAGATATGCGCTATCTGTAAAGTCGTTTCGCCTTAACAGGTTGGAAATGTCTGTTTTCCGATTTGTTTCAAACCTGTTGTATCAGATATAATTAAAGTTGGAATTTTGCACACAAAAACAAAACTTACAGGTTAAATGCTTGTTTCTTCTCCTTTAAAACGGGTCCTGACGAGTTGGCTGATTGTCGCCTTTCTTGCGTCGCAGCTACTTACTTTTGATATGTCTTACGGTAAGCCTGTGATTGAGGAGTATGGGATAGTTGCCATACTTGTCGATAGCTCCGTGTACAATGACACGACCAGTTATGATGGACTTAGAGATGATTACGGCTCGTATCTTAGTGGTGACGACACTCTTCCTGAGCGTATAGACAGATACGCTTATGACGTTCAGTCTACGCTCGGCATGACCAAGTCCATTATTATTCAAGTGCAGCCTGATGATACTCCTGCCGACATCTCCTATGCTCTCGAGAGGCTCTACTTTGACGGAGATGGAACCAAGAACGAGAAGAACCATCTTGTCGGAGTTGTCGTTGTCGGCGATGTGCCGCTTCCTGTCGTTACCAAGGGCGGAAATAAGTTTCTAAGCATGCTGCCTTATACCGATTTCGAGGATAAGATTTATATATTCAATCAGGATACGGGAGATTTCGAGAGAAACAGTGCGGCAGAGGAGCTTGCTCCCGAGGCTTGGCATGGCGTAATTGTGCCACCATCAGATGACGTTGATACAGCGCATGGCCAGTTAGCTGAGTTTTTTGACAAGAATCATTTGTACCATTTGGGAGTTGCCGATTATGCGGATTTTGATCAAAAACTCTTCTATGGAGACATGATTGCAGAGGAGAAAGCCGTATCCGAAAATGGCTACGCGTCTTATGACCGCTTCACCCAATACTGGGAAGAGATCGCTTATAGCAGGTACAATAAGCACCTTGCCGAAGATTTATATATAGAAGTTACCGGCGAGATTTTTGCTGACGGGAAAGACAATGACGGGGATGGACTCATAGACGAAGACCCTGAAGACGGAATTGATAATGATGGAGATGGATTTATCGACGAGGATTTTGGCGACCCTTATGTGAATATAGACAATGACCAAGACGGCAGCACCGATGAAGATGGCACCGAGGATAATGATGCCGACAATGACGGCCGCATGGACGAAGATCCGCCCGGAGACGACAACGGAGATGGATGTCCAGGTACTTGCGGCGTTGATGATGACAATGACTCACGCGATACCGATGATGACGGATGGCCTACGGGACTCGAAGTCCTCGTTGGTTGGGACCCTGATAAAAAATCCAGCCCTTTCCTTTTTCACTTACGCGATGAGGATTTGCAGGAAGAGTTCGCAAATATGTTCATTGACGAAGATCCTTTCTACTGCCCTGAAGGATATCAATGTTGGGACGATATCAGTAAGCATGACTATGAAGGCAACTTTCAGTCCGAATATATTGAATACGATTCAAGGTGTTTTGATGAATCTGGCGACTTCCATCCCGAATGGGATGATGATGAAGATGGATACTGTGACGAAGACACCGAGGAGGACAACGATGCAGACGGCGACGGACAGATAGACGAAGACCGCGGAGGCGATGAAGATCAGGAGACCGCTTTTGAGGTTTTGCCCGATGTGCAAGCTAAGAATTTGTTCGAGCAGTTTACCAATCGCTACTACGAACTTTTTGAAAAGTTGATTGCGCAAAGCCAAGACTGGACCGACTTCACCGGACGCTACTCTGCGTCTTATACGAATGAAGATGGTGGCACCTCAAGCGATCTGGACTCCCCTATGGCGCTTATCGGGAAGAAAGATGAGTTTACTCTGACTTACTTGCGGGCTGTCAACGACCTTCTTGAGGGGCAAGTTGACGACGTCGTAGACACTTTGCAACAGGATGTGTATTTCGTCGCCAATGTTGGAGTCGATATTATGATTAATTTTGAACCGCCCGAGGGAGAGGATACCGGGCCTTCGATTGTTGGGAATCCGACGTATTTCATCAATCACTCTGTGTCCGGAAGGCTTAAGCCTTTTGATATAATGATCTATGGTCAGCGTGTGACAGAGATCGATAGCGTTGAGGACTGCAGTGCTTATCTCGGAACCTATGACGAAGAAGAACGCGGATCGCAATTGGTAGCCGGATTGCGCGTCTACGATCTTGATACCGTTGGCAAGTACAAGAAGGAAGGCAAAGATTACGGAGGATGTTTCGGAAACTATTTTGACATGTCTTATTATGGTAGCTATGTCGATAGCTTGACCTTTTGCTTCCCCGAAATAGCGTCAGAACCTGTAAAGAGCAACAAAGGGACTATGGAAGTAGATCCCGGCGAAGGAGATGCCAGCCTAACTCCCGACTACAGAGCTTGTAATGACTTAAAAGAAGTCAGATGGTTTCTTGGAGATGGATTACTTACCGATTTCATTACCGATTCCAGCTTGCTTGATTCAATGTCGCATCTGTGGGAACAAGACGCCAAGGGTTACTATTACTATGCCGAGGAATTTTCCAAAGAGCTTAATAAAATATTCGAAGATGATCATGATGATGGAGATGACCTTGATGGAGATAACGATTACGACGAAGATGATCTCGCTGTAGAGATCGAAGAGCTTGTAGACGAACTTAATGACAAAGGCGCTTACGAGACGGCTTATCGCGACCTTGATGATATTGATTTGTTTGATAACGACTACTTGTACGAAGAACTGTCCGACTATTATGACGAAGACGACATGCCCGAGATCAATGGGAACATCACTCTAGCCGATGTGCTTGAATCTATCGGATATGACCCGGATAGCCAAGATGATTTGACAGCGTTTCTACTTGGAGATGACGACTACTTTACGATAGATATTGATGACGATGTTATAGATTCCATCGACGTATCTGTGACGAAATTTTATGTGCCCGATACCGAAGACAGCGCGTGGTTTGATCTGCCTTTTGAAGATGCTTTCGTCACGACAGAGGCTGAAGCTTATAAGATTTCGAGTGTTTACGAGCATAAGCAGCCTGCTAACGAGGTCATTACGGAGCAAGTTGAAGCTCAGTGGTCCAGGTCGCTACCTATAGACGACCCAAGACATGTTTCTTTCCAGGACCAAAATTATGAGTTCCAAGATCTTTACTATGCCAATGTATTTGACGCCGACGATGTTGCCGATTTCCAAAATAAGCTTGAAGATTTGGGGCAGGATATAGCGAGTGTGCCCGGAGGCAACGCGTATACCGATACCGTTTTGGAGTTCTTTGACGGAAGCGTAGATCAAGCCAAGCTTGAGGACGCGCTCGCCTGGATGCACATGAATATCGACGAGAAGCATGAATACATTCTCTCTCATTATCTCGGCTCTGAAACTGCTTATATTTCCGATCCATCGTCCGGATACGAGGTAGTATACTTGGTAGGCGACGGCGACCAGCAAGGATATAACTTTGCATTTAACGGATACGGCAAAGCCAATGACGAGGACCTCGAACTCGCCAACCCCGACATGAATTACGATCCTGGTGCAGCTGGTGGAAGTGGCGATGGCGAAAGTGATTTCGAACCCGAGCCGGTCTTCACATGGATTGAAATGATTCTTGCCTGGATTGACAGTCTGAGCGCCATCGGGACGAGCATTTCTATCGAGACTGCATGTAGCGGAGTTGATTACTGTGATGACGCACTTGATGGCACTGATTCCGATGACAACGGAGTGCCCGATAATGCGGATAACAGCGCTTATATACGCGCTTCTATCCCTGACGGATCGAAGCTTTACACAAATGGTATCAGTACCGTTCCGGTGACTGTCGAGATTTTGGATGAGTACGGCGAGGTCAACACGGCGGATAGTTTTACCCAGGTTCAGCTGAATGTAATATCCGGCGATAATTATGGGCAGGTCTCGAGTCAGAACCCCGCCCTTGTTGTTAATGGAGTTGCGAAGTTTGATGTCATGGCCACGACCGACCCTGGCGAGCTTTATGTGCAAGCCGTCTCTGTCAATAACGACATGAACAATTCCGATTATGTCCATATCGAGAGTACCCTAACTCACTTAAAACTCTATACATACGACCTTGAAACTTTGTCCGAAGATTACACCTATACCGTGACTGAGCTTGAAGACCTTGTGCTCATGAATGAGGCGGGTGATATTCTCGCTACGGTCAATGTCAGCAGCGGTGCTATTGATTTGCTTGATAGTGGACTTTCTCTATCCGTAGTGAGTGCCGTGGCTGATGAACCGACTCGCATCTCTTTTGATTACTACGGCGTTAGCATCGCTTATTTGTATGTTGTCCCAGACACTCAAAGTATTTCAATTATCGATGGGGAGAGAAGCCTCAGTGATCTTGTTGGCGTAACAGGAGTTGAGTTACTTGATCTTGATGAAACAGACGATTACTTCCTGCAGTTTGAACAAGGAGATGAATCGGAAGTCATTCTTTGGTACGAAGTCGATCAAATTCTCGCCTCCGCAAAGAGCAATGGACAAATCTTTACGCGAGATGATCTCGGCGTTTCCATAAAACTTATTGAGAATAATTTCGAGAGCGGATTTTATCTCGCCGTTAACGATGTTGCAGTGGCAAGGATCAAGATTGGCAGCGGAGATGACAGCGGACGTAACAGCACTATTGTTGGCAGCGCGCTAGGCAAGCGGATATTAGCAACCGATGACGCCGGAGGTTTGTTTTCGATCAACAAGGCTTACGCTTCTCAATCACAGCAAGATACCGATGGGGATGGAATTAACGACCTCTATGAATACGCCATAGGTACGGACTACAATTTGCCCGACACAGACTCGGATTCTTATAGCGACTGGGATGAGCTTCAGAATGGCTATGATCCTCTGTCGACTATCGGCGCTCCTCTTTTCTCTGATGTGAATACGAGTCATGAGGCTTATTACGATATCTTGGAACTTTACATGAGAGGGGTTTTGACAAGCTATAGCGATGGCAGTTTTAGGCCCGATCAGGCTATCAAACGCGAAGAGTTCCCCGGGCTTATGCTTGGAGGTATCTGCTTCTACTGCGATAAGTATTCCGATGAGACAAAAGACACTGTCGAAGGTGAATACAGCACCGATCCGTTCCCCGATACGGACATCTCCGAAGAGTACTACTACTGTGTTGCCGACGCGAAGAATCTGGGGTTGGTTGCCGGATACAAAGGCGGCGTTTCTTTCGGCTATTATCTTCCTCAAAACAATATCAGTGTCGCCGAAGCCGTCCGAGTGATGACAGAAGCCGCCGCTCTGCTTGATAGCTCTTATGAGACCGCCGAGTACACCGGAAGCGGGCCCTGGTATTACAATTATGTTCTTACCGCGCAAAGCCTTGGTATGTTTCCGGAAGATTACTTCCTGGAAGTCGATCATTATAGCGGAGATCGGTTCAAAGAGTGGTTTGATTCCGAAATAGCGAACAATGGGACTTTTATTGCATGGCTTTCAAAAGACATTACCAGAGCCGAATTTGCCATGATGGTCGTAAACGTTATCGAGATATACGACTGTAGACTTGACGACTCCGACGGCGACGGTATCTCCGATAACGAAGAGCTGCTTGTCTATAATACAGATCCTCTTGATGAAGATACCGACGACGGTGGCGTGACGGATTTTGCGGAAATAGTTAGCGGTACCGATCCGCTTGATGCTTCCGATGACGGCGAGTCCGATTATGAGATAATTACTACGGAAACGTCTGACGACGAGGACGGCGATGGTCTTCTTACCGCCGACGAACATCAAATCGGCACGTTGTCTTACGACCCCGATACTGATGATGGTGGCGTCTGGGATGGCATGGAGATGCTTTATGGTACCAACTCAATAGATGATCCATCCGACGATTACTTCAGCTTCGACAGCGATGGAGGAGTCTATGCCGAGGGCAGCTTGTGGCAGCGCGATTACGTTTATTCCTCAACGGACTATGTGGAGACCATCGTGACCGAGAATATTGTCTATATCGGCGAGATGCCCGCTGACGGATCTTCCGCTCTTAAACTCAGAGCTGAGGTTATCAATGAATACGGACTTATCGATAGCTCCGACAACTCCAGCGTTGTTGAATTCATCATCCTCGATCCCGGCAACGATTACGCCGAGATTGACAGACAGTACGTGTCTGTCTCCGGAGGTGTTGCCGAAACGGAGGTCGTTGCGACTACAACTTCCGGCTCCGTACAAGTTACAGCCGAGATTACGCCCAACTACTACCCTGTCTCCGATGTCGACGTGAATGTGTATCCGGGCGCGCCTGCCTCTCTTGAATTTTTGACTCCTTCCACCATCATGGCGGCGGGTGGGCTTAACAAAATGGACGGCGTACTGATGCTTTACGACCAATACGGGAACATTGCGTACAATGATCCTTATACTGTTACCTTGGATATCGATGGCGGCGGAACATTGTCAGGTCTTTTTGATGAAGATGCGACGACTGATGGCATACAAATAACAACTTTTGAGGGCTACATTGCTTTTGCCGTGACTTCCAGCGTTGAGGAGGGCACTACCATCCTCTCCGCTACGGCAAGTGATATCACGACAAGCCTTGATATAGATGTTATGACCGGCATCAACCTTGTTGTTGAAGCTGCTGAGACAAGCGTGACCGCTGACGGGGTCTCCGAATCAACTTTTGAAGTTTATGCCGCCGATGCCAACGGAGACTTGCTGAGTGGATTTAATCCCGAGGTGACCCTGGGCGTTCTTGATGATACTTACGGATCAATCAGTTCAATTGCGCAGATTCAGCTTATAAGCGGCCATGGTGAAGGGGCTTTTGTCAGCTCTACCGTCTCGGGAGATGCTTACATTATGGCATCCACTCTCGGCATTGAGCCCGGAAGTGCGATCATTACCACAACACCTGGCAATGTTCATGAACTCAGGCTTGAGACTGGCGATGGCAGCGACCTCATTATGACCGGTGAAACCAAACAAATCCTTGTTAAGGGTTATGATCAGTATGGTAATTTTGCCTACAACGACTCCAGTACATCTGTCTCTTTGAGGCTCACCGACAGCTCTGAAGATTACGGGCATATTGGACGCAGCACTACAATCCTTGCTGCCGGCGAATCATCTTTTTTGATTGCCGCAGACGACGTTAGTGGAGTTATGAATATTGTCGCTTCCGCCGATGATTTGATGTCGGGGATACTGGCTCTCAATGTCCGTAAGGAGGTTGATAGTTATGATATCGCTTCCATAGAACCAAATGTACTTTATGCGACACTGCTTGGTGCTCCCGTAGGTCAAGTCACTTACGAAGATTACTTCGCGGGATATTTCTTGTTTAATGGAAAGACCGAGGCTGTTGCTTCCCTCTTGGATTATCCTGATCCTCATAAGCGACTAATGCAACTGGATTCTAACGGCAAGAGCACACTCATTGAGGGTAATTTCCTTATACAAAAAGTTTTGCCAAGTACGGACTCACTCCCCACCACTCTTGTTTGGCAGGACGACCCCGAGAATCTTACATTGGCCGACATATTGGTGATATTGGATGAGGCTGCCCTCGCGAGCTCCGATCTAAGTTCCGAGACCGATCCCGGAGTCTACGTTCAACTTAGAAGTTCCGATGAGTTGTACGATCTGTATTGTGATGAAACTTGCAGCGTTCTTCAAGACGGCAACGAAGTTTTACGCGTTTCCGGCGATGGACAGCTAATCCTCTTCTCAATGGATTACACTCTGGATACCAACAATGGCTACGACTATCCCGCTATCGATTTGTTTAATGGAGGAGTTCGCATCGCCACGGTTATGTTGGCATCTGATTTTGATCAGGACGTACAAATCCTTGATAGGGATTTCGACCTTGCGGACTACAAGACCCTGTCTCCGGGCGTTTATATGAGACAACATGATACTAGTGACTATGGATTTGAAGTTTCGTTCAGCGGAAGCTCCAGTGATAATCCTATCGGTTATTATCTGGTTGATAGTTTTGCCACTCTGTCCGCGGAGCAATCACCTTCTCTCGGTTACACTTCGCTTGATTCCGCTCAAGACCAAGGAGGCATCGGCTTTGAAGGGGATAATAAAAACATATTACTATTCTCGGCCGGGAATACCGCCGGAGAGTCCAATCAACAAGCCGTATCTGAAATCGGCGTGCTTCTTGGCGATCCCACCATCTCACTTGATACAAACGAGTCCAACGCACTCGGCTATACAAAAGACATCGGCCGCATCATCCTAAATGGAGATGAGTCCGTTCAGGACATTGTTCCTCTCGACTACAACAATGACGGTCTTGAGGACCTCCTTGTTGCTTACGAGAACGGGGAGATTAAGCTGCTGCAGAATTATGACTCCGAAGAGCGGTTCAAGGACCGTGGAGATCTTCTCAATATAGTCAGTGGCATTCTGTCTTACGATCATGATGATTTTAATCTGGATGGATACGAAGATCTTATTATCGCCACCAAAGATGCTTGTATCGAAGGTGAAGTTTGCATCTATTTGTATGAAAACAACGAAGGGCAATTTGATCGTATCAATCTCGACATGGATACAGGAGATCAGGTCTACCAAATCCTTGCCGAGGACATGAATAACGATGATTATCCCGACATAGTTACTTCCGACAATGTTGGCAACATTATGGTCTTTTATAACGATTCGGGCGAAATAAAAGAGGACGGATACTTCGTCGGCAACGTTGGCGTCAAGGTTAACGATGATGACGAGTTGGGAGATGAAATTTATGTCTATTACGACGGCATGACCGAGAACGACGACGAGATCACTACTGACGATAGTTATTTTTATACCCTGTCTATCCCGGATGAAGATGGATTTGATAGTCTTTCCGGCAGCACCAGTGACTATTTTGCGGCTATTCTTGATACTGGCGTAGGCGATCTTGCCTTCTCTTCTGACGATCCTGCGATTAAGACAGAAGTTGAGTTTGTTCGTGGCGAGTATGACGAAGGACTTTATTCCATCTCCAAGAGTGGTTCTGATATTAATGGTGGGGTTATAGAGCCGGGGGACGAAGTTCAGTATACGATCACTATTGCAAATTCCGCTGCGCAAGATATTTCCGACCTGTATATCAGCGACGTCGCGCCTACCCTGCTTAATTTGGATAGTGACAGCTTTGAGTGCTTAAGCGGATGCGACTCTGGCGGCCTCGAAGTTATTGAAACTGGCGTTACCGCAAGACCGTATGCTGTGCATGGTATCGACCTTGCTGCAGGAGATACTGTCTCGATAACCTACAGCATGTATGTTCTTAATGTGCCGAAAGTTAATTTAACTATCGGAAATGATATAGATGATTACGTTTCTGACAATTACCTCGATATAGTGGCGTCGCCCGCAGGAAATCCCACCGGGCAGGTTATGTATTTCCATTCCAACGGTTCTTACATTGAGGCTGATTCCGATCGCGGACTGCTTACGCTGTTTAGCGGTCTCAGAGTTATCAATTACACCGAGGCCAAATCGGAACCTGTCTCTGCCGATGAAGTCAGTCAAAATATCATGGATTCTATTTTCGCTGATGCCGGGCTCGACGGCCTGGATCTTGAGACCGATCTTGACGAGGATGGCACGCCCGATGCCCTACAAGGAGAAGATGACGAACTGCCCGAGTCGGTAGAAGAGCTCAAAAACACAGGAGGAACCGATGCCGACGAAGATGGGCTGATTGATAGTTGGGATCTCTCATCTGCTGTTGCGGTACTCGCTGACCAAGCCTTGAGTGCTGAGGCTTCGCTGGAAGTTGACGGAGGCGATGTCAGTTTGGACCTCAATGTCGAGCTCATTTCTGACGATTTGGCGAATGCTATAAACGGCGTTCTGTCTTCCATGATATGTGGAGGCGGATGTATTGCCGTACCTCTCAACGTAGCTTTCCTGGCTACCGGAATGTTTAATCTGTATGGCATACCTGCCGGTTACGACCCCGGATTTCCCGTTTTCGGGACACTTAACGCCTTGCCTCCGGTTTGTACGGGATTCTTTTGCGACGTGCCAATATCTCCTTTCAGGCTTTATTTCTCGATCACTACGACGCTTGGAACTGCCATGGCGATATGCGTTGGACCGTATCCGCTTGGTCAGTGTTGGGCTTTTAATTTGCCTATTTTGCAGATGACCGGTATCTGCGACCAGATCAACATGGCTATTTCTTCCGCTTTGTCGGATGCAAGAGCTGCCGTGTCGATTGAGGATACTAAGACGATGATAATGAACTCCGTACATACCGTCACGGATGAGGATATCGCCAATGGCGGTCTCGAAAGCTATGCTCTGGATGATTATCAGATTTCGGCGTCGTTCCAAGCCAATGTTCAAGTGCCCGGATTCCCTTCCGTCATTACAAAGTGGCTCAAGAGTCAAAAAGAGGAGATCCTTGGACTTCTTGATTTGCCGGATATTTACTTTATATACCCCGATTTAGGTTCGATTGGAGGAGCTTTCAGCACCGATGCTTTTAAAGAAACTGACACGTCGGATTTGAACGGACTGACTAAGGCTCTCACTTATCTCAACAGTATGCCGCTGATACAGATCAATACGGAGACTGTTTATTTCTCCATACCGAGTCTATCGAAAGAAGAGTGGCAGAAATATCAATCCGAGTGGCAAATCTGGGTGAAAGATGCGAAGAAAGAGGTCAAGGACATTACTGATGACTGGATTGATCTTGGATTCAGCGCAGAGCTGACTCAAGTTGAAGAGTTCATAGGCAGCATGGAGGCGAATATACAGGTAATTGATGAGTACCTCGAGCTCCCGAAAGAGATCGTCAAATTCCGCCAAGCTGAGATTACCTTGGTTAAACAAATTGTTTGTTACCTCGATGCAATCATCACGTATACGGGAGGTTATTTGAAAGTTCAGATTGAACGTATCGATGCGTGGAAGAAATTTATTAAGGATATTAAGGAGGCTTTTGAAAGCTGGAGTCTGCTATTCCAGCTCTCTATAGATTACCAAGACTCTTGTGACCAATGTACGACGCAACGCGGATCGCTCATTGAGTTGCTTATGAAGCTGTTTATCTTTATACCCGACATACCGATCATAGATCTGCCGAAATGGCCTGACATAGTTATCGATGTGTCGCAAATTCAGGCAGGTGTCACGATCAGCTGGCCAGATGTAAAGTTCCAGTCCGATCCATTGATTTTGCCGGATATTCCGCCGCTTGATCTTCCGGAAATTCTTATTGGTATCAGTGGGGATATCGACTTGGGCTTGCCGGCACTACCTGTACTTCCTTCTCCCCCTAAATTACCTGAGCTGCCTGAATTACCGGGTCTGGTTCTGGTTGAGCTGCCTGATATCCCTCCTCCACCGAAGGTTCCGGAGCTCGACATAAGCATACAGATAGGTCTAAAAATCCTTGGTAATGTGATTAAAATCATATGCATGGTAAGGCAAGGCTTGATTCCTACGCCCGAGAATCAACTAAAGACCAAAATCGAGGATATTACTCAAAGACCGCTTGATGTTCTGTTCCCTTTTGACATGGGATTTTCACTTAACTTGCCGGCCATATCATTTGATTTCGTACAGCGAATAGAGATAATCGCGCGAATGAATTTGAGCGTGGAAACCGACTTTATCGTAGAAGCCGTACAAGAAGTTGCCGATATATCGAATAGTCTCAGTAATGTCGTCACAGGTACATGGAATGATGCCGTGAACACTGCTAATGATGTAGGAGAAGCTGTTGGCACTGCGGCAGGTGAAGCTGATATCGACGTTGATGTTGATGCTGGTTTTGATGCTGGTGCCGGTACTGGCGTTGATGCCGGTGTTGGTGCCGATCTAACTTACAACGATGATGATCTTGTCGATTATGCCGATAACGAGCTGCTTGCCGGACAGTTCTCTCTACTCGAGCAGGTGTTTGAAAATCTACAAAGCGATATGGACGAGTATCAAGAGACTTTGCCGGAAGAGATTCCTCTTGTCGCGACAGAGAAGTATTTGGCGCTCTCTGATCTGCGAGATTACGAGACCGTTTCCGCCGATGACTATAATGATGTTTATAATTTGATAGCCGGTACACCTACCGAATCTTTGCTCGGTCTAAAAGAACAACTGATAGCTTACGTAGACAGTAATGAGTCTATCAATTCCAATGTTGCAGACTGGGATAGCATGCAGCGGCTTCTTGTCCATAATTCCTCCGGCAATTACCTGCTCGCTGATTACGTCACTGGTGGCGCAGGATGGAGCAACGAACAGGCTATCAAAGATGGCGTCAAAAACACCCCTTCCTTAACCAGCGAGGACCTTGGATCCCTACAATCAGGTCTACTCGCTTCCGTTGATGAATTCTTCGCCGACGCGACGGAAAGCGACAGCTCAAGCGGTGATGCTTACGACTTGCCTGTACCGGTAACCGAAGGATTGTTTATTTACAATCCAGAGGAGGAGGTTAATGAGCGCCTTATCAACTACACGGCCGAAGCTAACAGGCCTACCAAGATTGTTGCTTTTGATATGGATAATGATGGAGACGACGACATCGTATACAGTTACGGCGGTGTGATTTATCTTAAGGAGAATTACGAGGACGAACCTGCCGATCTCGATACTTATACCGGCGTACCTAAGTTGGCCAGCGTTGATTATTTCTTACCGGAAATAGCCAGCGTCAATCTATTCAAAGCCGGCGAAGTCGGTAATGAAGAAGCTTCCATGAGGTTCTCGGGAGATTTGAACGAGGTTCTAACTACCGGCTCTGTCGGTTATGAAGTTAGATATTATGAGGGACTTACCGATATAGATTTGGAAAATGACCCTATTATGAAAGCGACATTGATTGTTGGCGCCGATAATGAGACTGTTCCTTTTTATGATGAAAACGGCAATGAATATGTCTTCGGTACCGAAATCACAGCATCTGATGAGCTTGGCGTCTCAAGCGCATATGACGACCTTGTCGTTGTGCCGGAAGACGGATCTTTGCTCTTCCCTGATGTTGAGAAAGGTTTTGCTTACGTCAGCGATGTCGACAAAGATGCTATCTTGAAGAATTCTTATAGTCGCACTGTCGCCTATGACAATGGCGAGACCACGGTAACCGGTGGAGATGTTCTCCATGCCCTTGAAGATAGCGAGATCACTATCGACTTGGGTGCTGATGACGATTTCACCCTGCTGCTAACTGAAAATACGATCTTCCCGATACCTACGCATTTCACCGTTGATCTTGATATCAGAGTTGAACGTGGAGGCATTGAGATTATCGATAAGTCCGAGGCAAATATCCAAGAAGAACAGACTCTTGTAACCGGTATGCTACTGTATGAAGGAGACACCATTACGACTTCCGATGGCGCAGCTATCGTAACACTTCTACACGGCGGCTCTGTTGAAGTTGCCGAAGGTCAATCGTATTTCTACAACAGTCTACTTGATTTTGACAGCCCTATGCTCACGACTTCACTGCCTAATGGAACTTACTATTCTCAGGTCTTTGCTATAGATGATGATGGTAATTACTCCACGACCTCGAATACCGTCCTCCTTGCTCCGCAAATTTGTGCTGATGATAGCGACCCTTATCCGGACGCAGGTTCGTCCACAAAAGACTTGGCCGTCTTTGCTACCGACATGCTTGATGCTTCGGGATCTTTTGATTACGATTCCGGAATTATTGAATACTATTGGGATATTGATCTCGATGTTGACTCCGATGGCGATGGCAACACGGAGAATGACGCAGACTATTTCCACGACTTGGATCCTACGACCGATTATGATTCCGATGGTAATGAGGCTAACGATCGCGACGATCCGTATATGGAGATAGGTCCTTATGATGAAGTTGGAACTTACTATTTGAGACTTTGGGTAAAAGATGAGGCTGGCAATACTAGCTCTCAACTTATCACTGTGAATGTTTATGTTCCTGATATTTTTGTTGATGCCGCGTCATCTGAGACCGGCATCGTGACGGGACACATTGATCCTGTGATGGAGAATATGCCTCTTATACTCACACGTTCTCGTGACTCGATTATCACTCAAATAATAACCGATAGCGCCGATACAAATGGCAAATATTATACCGATGCCGATGGCAATTATGAGATCACCGACGTAGATCTCCAGAGCAAGGTGCTTATATTGAACAGCGCTGGTGAAACAGTAGCCGAGTTCAATCCAGATACCGGACAGGTTATTATCGTTGATGACCGCTATGCTGTCGACATCTTGCCAACAGACCTTGAGTGGCCTACGCGCCTTGTGATTTATGAAATCGCCAGTGGCACTATCTTGCAGAGCATTTTCCTTGTCACGGATTCGAATACCGACATCACTATGGAAGATAGTTCTTTTGAGTTCACTGCCGAGAGTATCTCCGACATGAGCGGCGTACACGTCAAAGTCGTGAATGATTGGGATTTTGAAATCAATCTTATCGGTGCCAGTGATCCACTGTTCCCGGGCAGTTTGGAAATAGTGAGTGGAAACGAAAGAGCAGCTCTTATCTCTTCCGATGGCAACATTTATTTACTTTCGGACGATTTCGATTTGAACCTCAAAGAATCTACCGTCTTTGAAGATCCACTTGTGATTGAAATGACTTATGCAGATGAACAGATGGCGGAAATATATATCGCTATCGATGGTGACATCGCTGAAATGACAACGTCAGACCTCGGGCTGCCTGACATGGGCAGCTTCTATGATTCTGCTCAGGATGAGGCACAAGATACTGATGGCGGAGGCATCTCAGACGAACTTGAGATCTCTTATGGACTCAACCCTCTTGACCCTGCAGACGACGCAGAGGATAACGACAGTGACGGCTTAAATAATGCTGACGAAGTGTCTATTGGAACTGATCCAAACAGCATAGATTCCGATGGGGACGGACTTTCCGATTACACGGAGTTCATTAATGATCTCGATCCTTTGACAGCTATCGAACTTCCTTTCGCTGACCTGCCTGTAGATGATGAGCTGTTCCTCGATATTTACGACATGGTCGAGAAAGGCATACTCACCGGCTATGACATTAGCGGACTTACTTATTTCATGCCCGAGAATGAGATTAATCGTGCCGAATTCACTAAGATCATGCTCGCAATCCTTTGTATTACTCCGCGTGATGAAGCGTATTTGGAGCCTAATGTTTTTTATGACATTTTGTACAGCGAGGGCAACTTGCCTTGGTATTATGATGAGACAAAAGAGGCTTACTTGCGTGGATTTATCGTCGGGTATCTCGCCGATGTCGATCCTGCAAGCGGACTTACCGCATTCCGTCCCGGTTCTACAATCACACGTGCCGAGGTCGCAACCATTATGCTCAAAGCTTTGGACGCGGAAGGATTTATCAACTTGGAAGTTCGTGACCTAATAGAAGGAGAACCTTGGTGGAATCCTTACACGGAAGCGGCGCAAGATCTCACTCCTTTCTTGATTGGCGACTCTGCAGGTGACGAGACTTATATACTTACAGCAGAGGAGGCGGCTGACCCAAATCACGTCGTTACTCGTTATGAGTTTGTCGAAATGTCTATACGCGCACTTCATGCTTACAACTGTTACACCATCGACTCAGATGGAGACGGGCTTTCCGACTGGGAGGAAGAAAACATATACGGTAGTGACCCAGCCGATCCGGACACAGATCATGGAGGCGTTACCGACGGGGAGGAGGCTTCTTTGAATACTGATCCTCTCGACGACAGCGATGATGACTGGGACGACGATACTCTTAGCAATAATGACGAGACCAATGTCTATGGTACCGATCCTAACGACCCCGATACCGACGATGGAGGAATTTGGGATGGAGTGGAAATAAATCGCGGAACCGATCCGCTGGACGCAAGTGATGACTATAGCGACCTTTATGACACTCTACTCGTAGAGCTAGATGAAGGTGTTTATTTTGTAACCGATGAGTGTTTGATATGTCCATGTCCTTCAGCAATTACCGAGGGTGCTCAAATGCAGACTGGTGATATAATTTATACAGCTATAACAAATACAGATAATACAAAAGCTTACTCAGTCAGCAATGAATATGAAGTTCAATAGAGGACTCTATAGTTAATCCCTTACTAACATTAAAATCAAAATCAAAAAATTCATTCATCAATTCGCAGAGATCATAGTTTTTATGATGATTATTGTCGTAATAAGCTTCGCTGCCACCTCGCACATAATAAGTCGCGCCGAAGAGGCCGATTCGGGAAGTAGTGATAGCACTTCGTCTTCGGAAGACCCTTCGACAACGTATGACTGTCTTGAGATTCTCTTGCCGTATTTAACCGATGCTGATGCCGAGTTTGCCGAGCTCCTTGGTAGCTCTGTAACGAGCGAAGAACCGAGCTCCGAGATCGTCGACCTGATGATTGAGAAGTACAAAGAGTATCTCGCAAATATAGAGACGACTTTTGACGAAGCTACCGCCCCACAAGAAAGTCAGCAAATTTCCGAAGTTACCGAAAGACTTGGAACATGCCAATCCAAGGTCGAAGAACATATCGAAGCGAATGAGCAAATCATGCAGGCGGAAATCACTTCTAGTTCTTACGCGAAAAAAACAACTGCCCTACTCGATGAATATAAGTGGATCAATGAGAGACTTAGAGATATGCAGGAGACTGTAGGTTATATAGGAGGATATCTAACAACGGTTGATGGACAACTGTCCGGTTTCACTAAAACATGTGTCAAACAATGAGGATTAAACTTTTTCAAAATTGGAGGACTCTACTCTCTGTCATAATTCTGGCGATATTCGTTAACTGGCAGGTTATCGACGCCGCTACAGACGAATATGATAGTATTTATGATCGGGATCATTATGGCAGCATTTATGACGCAATTATCGCTTATCACAAAGATGTTAATGATGTTTTTAACGATGCGATCGAGACTTTTGTGTCCGAAGAGGAACCTAATACGGAGTATGATCCAGACTGTCCTGATGACAATGTATCCACTTACTGTGTTTCCAGCAGAGTCGTTCCTCTGTATATAGATTTTCTTGAGGCGCTTGATGATCATTCGCAATACGCACTTGATGAGGGCGATTCTACCTCTACTATTTCCGACGTCACCGATATTGCTTCAAATCGTCTCACAATGATCGACCTTGAGAGATCTAATGCTTTTAATATTTTGGATTTTAGTTTGGCAGCTTATAACGAGTTCCAAATCATGTATCCTATTCATAATGAGTATGAAAAACTCATAAAAGATTTTACAACTTACAATAAAGAACTTGGTGGTTGGCGTACTCAGATAGCCGAGTGGCCAAGTGATTTTATCGATGTATCAACCACAGAATGCAAATGACGTTTGACCAAAAATGGGGGACGAAAATTTTGATAGCAACGGTGCTGTTTGTTTCTGTGTATATGGTGTCCGGCTATCTGCCGCAACAGTCTCAAGCCGTAAATGTTTACGGTCCAGACGATTTTTGGAGGAACTATTACGAAGGCTTGGCAGGTGAACAGTTCGAAGATGCCGGTTTTGATGATCGCGGACCTGCTTGGGATAATATTTTTGGAAATACAAAAAAAGACAATGGTAAGAACTTATATCTGCTTGTATACAAAGAACTCAAGAGCGGTCCTGCAGATGCCGCTATTGCTAATACAGCCTATTATTTCGGCTACACAGAAGATACTACTATCGATATTATAGACGGGAAGCTACATGAGATTGTAGAGTTTGATGCTTCTGTCGCGCAGTATGATGTAGAGCACGATCTTCTGACGCTCCAAGGCGCCATTGATAAATATAACGCTATTTACGATTACTATGATCAGCAACTCGCTATAGAGACGATGAGTAGTGAACTTTCCACACAGGTGAAATTGCAAGAGATGTTCGCAAATGGAGACACGTCAGACTCTGGATTTGATCTAATCGTTGATTTGCAAAGGATTGAATATATCCTATTTGGAGGCGCCAATGAAAGCGGCTATGGCACTAGCGGTAGCGGTGGAATGGATTTGGGTAGTGATGCTGGCAGTAGCAGTGAGGAATCCGACGATAGTGAGGATATTTCAGATGATGACAGTGGCGATGGCACTGCTGAGGACGGCGAAGCAGCTGCAGCAGAAGCCGATAGTGAGATTCCTGTGTCCTCTGACGAGCCTATAGATGATAAGACTATATGTTTTGAAGATAATGACCTCAATCAGGCTTTTTCTGATTTTATTGACATTGATGATTCACCATCTGATTCTTCTGCAAAAGTGAAGGTCTCTACAGGTGGAGATACTGGCGATACTGGTGGAGACACCGATGGCGACACCGGCGATAGCGGAGATTCAGGAGGTAGTGGCATGGGTGACGCGTCTGCTCTTTCTGCTCCTCCAGCTGGTGACTGGTCACGCGCTCTACCTTGTGACTCTTTTATATGTCTTGAAATCAATTTCATCAGTGGCGAGGACGATCCTCAATATGAAGAGACTACGAATTGTATTGACTGCCATTTCACTTATATCGAGGAGACTCTTAAAGAAGTGACATCGCACAGCCTCGCGCCCAGCAAAGTTCCAGGCAATATGATGGAAGATGCTTCATGCAAGGAGGCATCCGTCAAAATATTTCCAAGTATCAAAGTTTTTGCAATATCCAGCCCTATTCTTACACCTTCCAATGACAATATCATTGTCGATGTTTCAGGTACGTGGGAGAGTTTTATGGATGCTCTTAAGCCAAATCGCAAAGAAGAAGAAGAGGAGTATGACCCCGAGGATCCCACCAACTATCTTTCCAGATCCGATTACGCTTCCATGTGGGCTCTCAATGCAAAAGGAGACACAGTAACCTCTGTTGAGTTAACTGATGAAATTATCACACAGACACTTGCTGATTTTGATGCTCGGATAGAAATGGCAAATGAATTGACTCTTACGGCCCAAATGACGGACATGACTACCATGTTTCAATCTTTGCAGTACGAAATGGATGCTATGAATAGCATATTCTCCTCTATCCTTATGAGTTTCTCCGCTGATCTTGAATATTTGAGTACGATTAAAGACAAACCTTATCAAGAATGATGAAAAAAACTTTATCAGTTTGGTTCTTATTTACAGGAGTCCTCATCGGACTTCTGCTGCCTAGCACTGCCGTGTTTGCGGAAGAGGATGCTGAGGCCGAAGAAGATCCCGGAGCTCTTGAATCCGAGCTTAATGATATCGGAGAAAGCGTCGCCGATAGTTGGGAACAGACCAAGGAGTGCGCAAAAGGGTTTCCAAAATTTTTGTCGACCGTGATTGATCTTGATAATTTCGCGCCATATTGGGTCGATGTTTTCACCAAGAATATGTGTTTTCTGAATGATGTCTTTGAACTTGAGGACGAACTTGACTCGATACAGACCTCTCTTCGCGAAAATTATTATGCCTGTACATATGAAGATATTGATAGGCTTAAAGGCGAATATAAGCTTAAGAAAGCTGAAGTTTATTTCGTACGACATTCCGTTGGTTTTGATGTCGATGCTTTGACAAAAGAAGAGATTGATAACTTAAGCTCTGTGATTGCTCAGTATCTTGAAGGCACGTTAAAGCCTGAGATGAGAGAACGTTATGTTGATACAAAGGGATGGTTCAGCGAACCTGATTTTGACACCTATTTCGCCGGCTGGAGCGAGGAGTACGCAGATAATATTGAGAAATATATAGATTGTGATTATGCCGGCTGGTCAGAGGTGGCCGAGAAGTGGAATGAACTTGGGGAAACTCTATCTGCTTTGAAAAAAGATGGAAAAGAGGTTCAGGAAGAACCTGCCTCCGCTGAGGATGGTGACGAAGAAGAGGATGAAGGATTGGGTGCCAAAGACACTGCAGGCAAGAAAGTTGCTAACTATTTCAAAAAGCACTTGGGATTCAGTGCGTCTTTCATAGCAGATGTGCCTAAGGATCTACATAAACTTTTTGATGGCAGTGGCAACTCGTCATCTACCGACAGCACAGCTGAAAGCGACAATAATGATGATGGAACTATTAACTCTGCATACGATGAATATATATCCGCACTAGACCAATACGAGAACGCATACCTTGAAGCCGAACTGATGGCAAAGTATGCCACTTTGTACGGAGAAGGCGGGGCTGACATTGCTACAAGCTTTGTTGATAAACTTGATACGTTAAGTACGACTCTTGAAGGCTCTTATCAGACCTACATACCTGACGTGTCTAAGATGACTAAGAGCATTTCCAAGAAGCAGTGCAGTGACTAGTTTTTTTATAACCTTTTTCGCTCCAGTGTCTAATCGCCAAAGTCGCTCAAAATGTTATAAAAAACTTAGGTGTGGATGGCTTCGCTATATGTGCACTGCAGATATCCTCGCCACAATCACAAAAAACTTCTGGCTATCGCTTTTCGCTCCAGTGGCGTGTTTATTTCTTGAATACGAAGGATAGGATTGTACCTTTGTAATGATCTTTTAGTACTCCTTTTTTGATGCCGCCAGGCTGGCGTTTCATCTCTTGTAAGTGGACAGGAATTTCGTAGTTGCAGTAAGGACAGAAGTCTTTTCTGTTCGATATGGATTTTCCGCAGTGCAGGCAGTTTAGTAGCATGGTGAGGTGAGGAGGCTTATATTTTTATTTTAGAGATAGTACTTATTCAGGAAGTTTTCCAAATCCGTTTCTCTGATGCGATATACTCGCCCAAGCCTGATCGCTTTTAGTTTCTTTTGCTTAATAAACTTTAGTACCGTTAGATGGTGGACTTGCAGTTCCTTGGCCACTTGCTCAGCTGTCAGTAGGCGGTTCCCCATCTGATTGATTTAGTTTTATTATACTTGGTTATATTTTACCTCGTTCTATCTAATTTTACAAGTTTTTGTTTTTGTTTTTGTTTCTATGCTTGATTTTATCATGTTTTATCGAAGTGTATAGTCTTTTGTATATTTTTACTTGCATTTAGCCTGTTTTATTTTGTTTTAAGTATCTCTTCTTGCGTTTGCTTTATTTAAGGCGAAGAAGTTTGATTCTATTAAATGCTATTAAGCTTTATTAAATTCTATTAAATCAAAGAGTAAAGATATTAAAGAGCCAGAAATGATTTCAGGAAGTCCTATGGTGTAATATTTTTGCTTAATTTAATTTGAGCCTTAATAAAAATCAAAATGAAAAAAATCACCATGCTTGTTCTTGTTTCTCTTCTCTCGTCCCTAATGGTTTCTGGCTGCTCGCTTAGCGAGTTGGAAGACGAAGCAGGGGGTGAAGAAATTGATCAAGCTACCGATGAAGAGATCGAGGCACTCGAACAAAAGATCCAAGAGCTTGAATCGGAAATCGAAGAACAAGAGAAGGCAGAAGAGAAAGAAGTAATTTCAGAAGAGCCGACAATTTACTCGTTCATTGCCGTGAATAGCCCGTACGATGGCGAATCATTCTTTATGACTGATCCGATCGAGTTTTATGGAACTATTTCTGAAGATGCGACGAAGATTGTTGTGACAGCTTACTATAAGGAGATGTCATTTTCAGAGGAGCAAGGTCTTTTCGAACAAGACATGGTGGATGTTTATACTCTCCAAGGTTTTGAAGACGGAGATACTGAATTTGTTTATCGTGCCAGTATGTCATGGGACAATCTAGGTCACGGAGAGAATACATATGTTTTCACGGGTTATTTCGAAGATGGGTCGCAACTTTCTGACAGTCTTACTATCACTAACGAAGTTGATGGCTTGGGTAAGCCTGTGATTTATCTTTACCCGGAGGAGACTACTTCAATACGCGTGAATGTTGAGCCTAATATGGGCTTTATTTATTCGGATCCCGAAATCGGAGACGGATGGGAGGTTGTCGCACGTCCTAACGGACTTCTTTATGACATAGGCAGCAAATCTTTTTATCCTTATTTGTACTGGGAAGGATATTCGACTAAATTCGCGGAGTACGAGGAGGGATTTGTTGTCGAAGAAGGTTCACTGAAGAACTTCTTTAAGGAGAAGCTTGCAATTTTGGGGCTTAATCAAAATGAGATTTCGGATTTCTTGGATTTCTGGGGGCCTCGGCTTGAAAATTCTCCTTACTATTTGATTACATTCATAGACCAAGAAGAGCTTGATAATCTCGCACCGCTTACTATTGAACCAAGTCCTGACACCGTTATAAGAGTCTTCTTCGATTATGAGCTGCTATCTGAGCCTATTAAGATTCAGGAGCAAGAGCTTGAGCCTGGAGTCCGCGAAGGATTTACAGTGATTGAGTGGGGCGGATCATTGTTTTAGTGTGAACAGGCCCTAGAATAGATGCCTGAGTGAGTCCTAAAGTAGGCAGCTCTATAGACCTATCTTCTTAAGCCATATGCCGGTATATGACTCTTTTATCTTGGATACTTCTTCCGGGGTGCCTTGTGCGATGATTAAGCCTCCTTTGTCTCCGCCTTCCGGGCCTAAGTCGATTATATAGTCGACAGATTTGATTACGTCCAGATTATGCTCGATTGTGAGTACGGTATTCCCTTTGTCTACGAGTTTCTGCAAAACTTCCAAGAGCTTCTTCACGTCATCAAAATGCAAACCTGTCGTAGGTTCGTCTAGAACATATAGAGTTTTTCCTGTTGAACGCTTACACAGCTCCGTAGCAAGCTTGATCCTTTGCGCTTCACCTCCCGATAGAGTTGTCGCCGACTGCCCGAGATGTATGTAACCAAGTCCCACTTCGGACAGCGTTTTGAGCTTATTCTTTACTGCAGGTATGGACTTGAAAAAATCCGATGCTTCGTCAACAGTCATGTCCAGTACGTCCGCGATGTTTTTACCTCTATAAGTTATCTCAAGTGCTTCCGCGTTATACCTACGCCCCTTGCAAACCTCGCAAGGTACGTACACATCAGGCAGGAAATGCATTTCGATCTTCTTAATACCATCGCCCTGACACGCTTCGCAACGTCCACCCTTCACGTTGAAACTAAATCTTCCCGGCTTGTAGCCACGCAATTTCGCATCCGGAGTTGATGCGAATAGCTCTCTCACATCCGTAAATACGCCGGTATATGTTGCAGGGTTTGAACGAGGAGTTCGCCCGATTGGCGACTGATCTATATTAATAAGCTTGTCCAAATGCTCTATACCTCGGAGTTCTCTGTGAGCACCTGCAAATGCCTTTGACCTGTTTACTACTGCGGAAACTTTTTTGACCAAGATGTCGTTAATCAATGTGGATTTCCCCGACCCTGAGACCCCGGATATGCCTATGAATGTTCCAAGAGGTAGAGAGATGTCTATATCTTTAAGATTGTGTTCGCATGCCCCGATCACTTCGAGTTTTTTCCCGTTTCCTTTACGTCGTTTTTTCGGGATTGATATTTCCTTCTTGCCGGACAGATATCCTCCGGTAATCGAATTCTTATCTTTTAAAATCTCGGCAGGAGTTCCTGCGAAAACCACTTCGCCTCCATGTTTGCCGGCCCCCGGACCTATGTCGAGTATATAGTCTGCGGCCAACATAGTATCGATATCATGCTCAACTACAATTACGGTATTTCCAAGATCCCTAAGAGAATGAAGCGTTTTGATGAGTTTCTCGTTGTCGTTCTGATGAAGCCCTATCGATGGCTCATCCAGCACGTACAAAACTCCAACAAGATGAGATCCAATCTGAGTAGCCAACCTGATTCGCTGAGCTTCGCCTCCGGAAAGAGTATTTGCCGCTCTGTTAAGGGTGAGATATGAAATCCCTACATTGTTGAGGAACTTGAGTCTGCTTTCCACCTCTTTTGCTATCGGCTCCGCTATGATCCGCTCTCCGGATGTAAGTGCCAGATTCGCAAAAAATTCCCTTGCCGCAGCTATAGACAGCTCTGTCACGTCTATTATCGATTTATCCGCTACTGTAACCGCCAACATTTCCGGCTTCAGCCTCTTCCCATTACACTCCGGACATTTGAGTATCCTCATGTAGTCTTCGATTTTTTTGCGGACATAATCCGAATCCGTATCCATGTATCTTCTTTCCAAATTCGGCAGCACTCCCTCAAATTTGGTCTGATACTCGCCTTTGAACGTTCCCGATCCGTTGTCAGCCCCCATCTGTACCGCGTATTTCTCATCACCGGTACCATAGAGCACCTTGTTTAAATCCCCTTCATCCATCTCTTCCACCGGAATGTCTATTGAGAACCTGTGTTTTCGCGCTACAGCTTCCAGTATCCTGTTGTACCAAGTCAAATGAGACGTTGTTGCCGACCATGGCATGATCGCCCCTTCACTTATCGACAGCTTCCTGTTTGGAATAACCAAGTCAGGATCCACTTCCAGCTTGGTGCCAAGACCATGACATGCTTCGCATGCTCCATGAGGACTGTTAAAAGAGAAATTGCGCGGCTCGATTTCCGGCAAATTAACATTGCAGTCAGCACATGCAAATCTCTCGGAAAACATCTGCCTCTCCCCCGTTTCGTGATCTTGAATTATCATCGCACTATCCCCGTGCTTAAGGGCTATCTCTATAGAGTCTGCCAAGCGAGTCCTGTTTGGATTCGGCAGGTCCAGCTCTTGCCCTGATGAAAGTTTTTGCACTTTTTTCTTCAAATCTTTTACAACAAACCTATCAACTACTATGTCGACTGAGTGCTTCTTCTTCTCGTTGATTTCCGGCACTTCCAAAATACTGTACATCTCACCATCAAGAACGATGCGTACAAATCCTTCTTTTTTGATGTTTTCAAAAACCTTTTCGTGGCGTCCTTTCCTATCCGCCACTACCGGTGCCAAAAGCAATATGCGCCTACCCTCCTCCATTGCCGCAACGTGCTCAACTATCTGGCTTGCCGTTTGCTTGGTTATAACTTTGCCGCACTCCGGACAATGAGGACGACCTATTTTCGCGTATAAAAGTCTCAAGAAATCGTATATTTCCGTCACTGTACCAACCGTTGACCTTGGGTTCCTTGTTGCCGTCTTCTGATCTATCGATATAGCCGGAGAGAGGCCTTCTATCGACTCGACTTCCGGCTTCTCCATCAGTTGCAAAAATTGACGGGCGTAAGTTGACAAGCTTTCCACATAACGTCTCTGCCCTTCCGCATAGATCGTGTCGAATGCCAAAGACGACTTCCCTGAGCCTGAGAGCCCCGTGATAACGGTCATTTTATCCCTTGGGATGTCGACATCTATACTCTTAAGGTTATGTATTCGCGCTTTTTTGATTCTTATGTAATCTTTCTTGGACATCGGGATTGATTAGTGAGTAGTCAGTAGCTTGTAGTAAGTAGTTGTTGGTAGTTGATTTTTGTATACGACAAAAAATCTGGAGTTAGCTTATGGATGCTAACATGGGCAAATTGGTTTGGCAATCTCAATTTAGGACTATCTGGTAATGCTTCTGCCGCCAATGCCGGCTAGGACTCTGGCGCCTCTCTCGTTAAATGCTCTTTGATATGCTCCTACTTCCTTGCTGTCTTGTTCCATCAACCTCCAAGGCTGCTGCATAACATCTACTACATAGTGTTTACCTCCGAGCTCTACGACATTCCAGATATGCCATCCACCATCTGCTCCTCCTTGCTTGCCTCGTACGAGCCTGGATCTTATTCCGAGTCGATCTGCGAAATATTTAAAAGCCAATGCTCTGTGTCGACACACTCCGTAGTTTAAATACCCCAACATCACTACTTCTCCTGCTGTCGGCACGTTCTGTTTTCGCAACTCTATTTCACGATCCGTCATGTCCGTAATACTGAGCCCACTTCCTTGCACCATTTGAGAACCGCCAAGTGAATTACTGACAAACATCGCCAGCATTTTGATTTTGTCTTCAACTGCAGTCGTGTTTTCTATGAATTTCCTGGCAGCATCTAGTTTGAACGCCAATCCTTGATCCTTGGTGCCGTCAACAAGAATAACCTCGCGTGGCGACCGTACCTTTAGTGCATCATTTTCGTCTATTTCGAATTCCATTCCGTGCCCTCCGTCATAAAATCCGTCCGGCATTGTTTCGTCATAATCCAGATATCCCCTCCTTAAATACTGCAGAGATCTCACTCTGCCAGCGCGTTTATCTTCTATTCTCAGCTCGTAGACCGATGTACTTGTCTGCAGTCTTACAATGCCTGATCTTGTTACCTTAACTTGTATTATATCACTTGTGGACCTTGTACTATCACTAAATGATAAAGCCAAGTCAAAATAAAATGACATAAGCAGAAGATGGTACTTTTGCCATATGGCTTTGTTGTCAAAAGCCTTAAATAGCGCTGCTATTCCTCGTTTTTGACGCCTCGCCCTATGACAAAATCGCCATTGCTCTTTATGTCATTTTATTTCAATTTGGCTCTATAGGTCGCCCAACAGCTATTACTCCACTTAAGGCACCTTGCATTGTGTCTCCAACCGGCACATTTGATCTCTGTCCAGCCAAGATCGCTGTTTTCGTCAGCTTAACGGTCGGTGAACCTTGAGTGAGGACCGTAGCGTAATCGTTGTCATCCTTCGCAGGGTTCAAATTTCTGCTGCTAGGCTTGTCTATTTTCCTCATAATCCAATGTGTTTTGTGCTCTGCCTATAACTTTTCCGTATCTTATGTGGTTTTTCTTCCTTGAGAACAGATATGTCAGAGCTACGTAACCGATAATTAAGTATGGAACTATTAGGAATGTTAGGTTCATCTCCAGTACCACGTTGAAAATAGCATGCAGTACAATCGCATACATAAGACCTTGCGTTGTTTTTTCATCCTTAAAGAGTGATTCTGATCTTAGATTCAATATTCTGTGCACAAGTTTGATAAAAGGATGCCTGTTCTCTTGTATTTCCTCTTGGAAAATAGGCTCCGCGAAATGGGCAATGCCATAATAATAGCCGTAAATTCCCGAGAACAGAACGTGCGCAAATGTAGAAAAAATCGATCTGAATATGAAGGACATATAGAGCGTGTCTATCCCCTGATACTGCCAGATGTAGAAAAAATACATAATATTCTCTATGAATGCGAACCCTAGCGCCGCGACGATACTGTATTCAATCGCATCATCAATATCTTTGAACCTATTGTCATCGACTGTCTTCACCGCCAAATGCTTCATGTACTCTTCTATCATACCTACAAGCAAGAAGCTCAATATTACACTGACAGGTAGAATCATGATATCTGTAAATCCTAGCAGATTACTGTCGAACCTCTCTAGGTAATTGAAGAGATTAAACTCCGGAAAATATTTCCAACTTAGTTTGTATATTATTATAGGAGCTACCGACACCATCCCCGCTACAAACGTCAACATAACCGTAGTAAGCAGCTCTTTTCTCTTTTTTAGGAAAATGTACAACCATGCTATCGCAGGTACTGCGGCTAGTACAATACTGACTATGATTTTTGAGAGATGGGTGTCGAACAGAGTATTTAGGGATGAGGGTGTATGGATGGAGCGCTTCGCGCAAGACAGTTTACAGGGTCAGCTACATCTGTGAATTATACCACTTTTCGGTGGTATTGGCAATAACAGAACCTATTGAGACCTCATATTATGCGCCAACTATCTCTCCGTCTTTCATCTGAAAAACCTTGATTTCGTCTGTAAACCCTCCGAGATGTTCTCGGCATGTTGTCGTCAGGACTGTTTGGTGATCCAGAATTATCTCAACCAAGTGTTTCTGCCTACCGTGATCCAGTTCTGAAAGCACGTCGTCAAGTAGCAGCAAAGGCTTCTGACCTGTCAAACTCGTAAGGAATTCCAGCTCTACAAGTTTTAATGCAAGTACTGCAGTTCTGCATTCTCCTCGTGATCCGTATTTTTTGATCGGCTCATCGTCAATATATATCTTGAAATCGTCTCTGTGTGGCCCAAAATGAGTTGTGTGTCTCGCGACATCCTGCTCATAAGACTCTTTCAGTGCTTTCAAATAATCATCTTTTGTCTTTGGCGATGCTTTGTACTTTATAGTCAGGTCTTGATTTGACCCGGAAAGCTCTCGGTATTTATCGCTGATCCCACGCGAAAAGAATTCGAGCAGCTGCGTGCGCTTGTCCCATATATCAACTCCCAGCTCTGCAAGTTTCTCATCCCATATCTCTATATGCGAGATCGGTGCTCGCTTTTTGAGGAGCTCATTGCGACTTCTAAGTGCCCTTGTATAAGTTACCAATGTCTCCAAAAAACCAGGGAATGATTGGATTGATGTTAAGTTGAGGTATCTGCGTCGCGTCTCAGGATCTCCAGTCGCTATGTGGACATCTTCCGGTACAAAAAGAACTACATTGAGACTCTGTATATACTTGCGGCTTTCCACCTCGACATTCTTCTTCTTTAATTTTCTCCTCTTCTGCGATGTAAATGCTACCTCCAGCTCGCACTCCTCATCCTGAGTTTCTATTCTCCCTTTTATACGACCGTGCTCGCGACCCCACATTATTGTGTCCGTAAACTGTTTTGTTCGAAACGATCTTGTTATTGCTAAGAAATATATACTCTCAAGGAAGTTTGTCTTCCCCTGTGCGTTTTCTCCTATCAGGACGGTGACTTTTTTATCCTTCTCAAAAGACATTGAGAGTTTCTCAATGTTTCGGAAGTTCGTAAGTTCCAGTTTTCTTAGCATCATGTCATTAGATTAACGAGACCTCCGCGAAAGTCAATTATGGCGTGTTCACGCTATGGCCTGTTCATACTACCGTCGATCTCGTTTCCATACATATATTTTTTTGCTTCGATACCGCATAAATGATATTGTTAGCGAGTGTTTTTTACTAAATTGTACCCTAAATATGCACTCATTATTCATACTCCCAAGAATTCGTATACTTATAAAACTGCTTCCGATTGTCGTTATCGGCGTTTTTCTGTGCATCCGGTCCGTCTCCGCAGTAGCCATCAACACATGGGACAACAGCGATGCCGACAATAGCTGGAACAACCCCAATAACTGGAGCCTTGGTGTAGTACCCGATTCAGACGATATCGCAACATTCGACGCCACCAGCGATACTCCTTGCAACATAGATGCCGATGTCAATGTCGCCGGTTTTGACATCAATACCGGATACACGAGTACGATAACTCAAACTTCCACTTACACCATCACTGTTGGCGGTAATGGATTCCTGCAAGATGTCGGCACATTTTCCGGAGGTAGCGGCACCATAGATATCAATGGCAATTTGACTCTTAACGGCGCTTCAGCCGTCTTCAATTCCACCAGCGGTACTCTGCAGCTTGGTGGCGGCAGCTTTAATCACACCAGTGGCACTTTCAACCACAGCAGCGGAACCGTCAAAATTGATCGCACAAGTGGAGACGTTGTGATTAATCCGAATGCAAGCGGGACCACCCTGTACAACTTGACTGTGGAACTTGTTAACGGCGCCAATAACTTCTTTATAAACAATAGCAACGCTTTGACCGTTACCAATGTTCTGAACTTGAATAACGGCAATATGATGAGTAATACATTAACAATGACAGGTCCTGCCGTTAATGTGAGCGCGGATTACGACATCGGCACCACCACCATCTTATTCTCCGGCACAGCCGATCAGGCTTTTAATAACAGTTTTACAGGCAATTTCGACCACCCGATCACCATTAACAAAGCTTCCGGTACCGTCACTCAAAACGGCAACCTCACTCAAAATGCCAATTTTACATTAACTTCCGGGACTTATACTGTAAGCCCTGCGACGACTTTCGCTTTTACATCCGGCACGTTCAACCAGACCGGCGGGACTTTCAACGGCGGTGACAGTACTCTCAATTTCGATGCCATCCTGACCATCAACGGCGCTTCCGCCGTCTTCAATTCTACAAGCGGCACTCTGGAGTTAGCACAAAACTTCAATCACACCAGCGGTACTTTTAACCACAGCAGCGGAACCGTCAAAATTGATCGCACAAGTGGAGACGTTGTGATTAATCCGAATGCAAGCGGGACCACCCTGTACAACTTGACTGTGGAACTTGTTAACGGCGCCAATAACTTCTTTA
>Ga0210041_1000562_pt1 | contig 40445 bp, 42 predicted proteins | sample CryGeymeta201503_FD_183973 | JGI IMG/M metagenome (GOLD analysis project Ga0210041, IMG submission 183973) | Groundwater microbial communities from Crystal Geyser aquifers in Utah, USA - Crystal Geyser metaG 2015-03 (SPAdes) (version 2) | ecosystem: Environmental > Aquatic > Deep subsurface >... | reverse complement strand
GACTTTGGGCATCGGCCAGGGCTTCCTGAAATTTCGTTGTCAATTTATCCATACGCATAGCAATTCCTCCAAGTTAAGCTTTAACTTGTGGCATACGGCGGGTTTTCAAGTTATGAACCACGAACGGTTGGGGAAAATGACTGCAAATCGACCATCAAGCGTCACGCAGGCACGCCGTTCCATCCAATAAATTAATGGGATCAACCCGGCACGGCGACTGGGCCATGCGCATGCGGTTTTGGGGTGTGAACACGCGCGAAATGGAGAAATCAGCACGCCAACGACTGTCGGCGCGCGCCTCACACCCCAAAGCCCGGTCGCATAACCCAATCACCGCACCTGAGCGCTTCACGCTGAGATGCTTCGCGCCAAGCAGAACACCTGATAGCGCACCTTATCGAACTTCGGCTGCCCTTGGTCTCCCCCTTTCCAGCCCCGCAGCGACCTCACCGAATCAGTCGGGCGATGCGCTTTGCGACAGGATAAAGGAGGAAACCGCGCAGCGGGCGGGGGACACGTAGCAAAGCGCATCGCTCGGCTGATTCATCAGCCATCGTGAGGTCACCTTTGACCCACCGTCTCACCCGCAACACTTTGAATCGCACCACGAGCGAACGCAGGCACAAGCCCGCGCGCCAGGGCACTCAATCAGCGTGGAATTGCGCGGCGTTTTTGCCTTTGAACGGCGCGTAAAACGCCTTGATGGTGACTATATCGGCCGCCAGATTGCCGCTGGGGTACAGCAACGGGCCCAGACCGCTGATCTTGCGGCTGTAGTCCATGTAGGCCATGACGATCGGCACTTGGGCAGCCGTGGCAATATGGTAGAAGCCGCTCTTCCAGTAACGGGTTTTGGCGCGGGTGCCTTCGGGCGGCACGATGAGTTGCAACGCACCCTGGGCCTGCGAAATGGCCAGCGCTGACGCAGCCACCAGGTTGTTCGATTGGGAGCGGTCCACAGAAATGCCACCCAGCCAGCGCATCAACCCACCAAACGGAAAGCGAAAGAGGCTAGCCTTGCCCATCCAGTGGATGTTCAGCCGCAGCACAAACGCCACCATCAGCGTGTAGGGCAAGTCCCAGTTGCTGGTGTGCGGCGCGGCAATAAAGACGCTCTTGCGCGCTACGGCGGGCAATTCCCCCTGCACTTGCCACCCAGTCAACTTGAGAAAGACGACTGAGAACGCGCGCAGCAGCTGACAAACAACGGGTGTGGAGAAGATCGTTCGCGGCATGAAGCGCCTGGCCCTAGCTATTGCACGCCGTGATGCCCCACTTGGCCAGCGCCGCGTCGTCGCTGACCCGCGCATCAACCCATTTGGCACCCTCAGGCGTTTGCTCTTTCTTCCAGAACGGAGCCTGGGTTTTGAGATAGTCCATCAAGAATTCGCAGGCCTGAAAACTCTCACCCCGGTGTGCCGAGGTCACCACCACCAGCACAATCTGGTCCAGCGGCTGCAGCAGGCCGACGCGGTGGATGACGCGTGCCGCGTAGATATCAAAGCGCTTGAAGGCCTCGTCGATCATCACCTCGATTGACGCTTCGGTCATGCCAGGGTAGTGCTCCAGTTCCATGCTGCTGATCTTGCCCGGCTCGCCCTGGGTGTGGTCGCGCACCGTGCCGATGAAACTGCACACCGCGCCCACGCGTGGGTCTTGGGCGCGCAAAGCGGCTATTTCATCGGCCACATTGAAGTCCGCAGTCTGAATCGTGACCCGTGTTATTTTTTTCATAGTAAATATGCCTCTAGCCCTTGTAAATAAAGCGCAAGCAGCTATTGTTTTTGATAGCAATGTCCAAAGGCCACCACGAAGCATGAAACATAGCTAGTCTACGTAGGGCGGCCAATGACCTATGCGTCGGTACGCAGCATGCTGCCCACGAAGCATGAAACATAGCTTGTCTACGTAGGGCGGGCTTCAGCCCGCCATCGTGGCCGACTAAAGTCGGCCCCACGCAAAAATCCTGCAAGCACCGATACGGCTGTACTTTCACGTTAAACCAACATTAAGGGCTTGTTCATGAATAAGCTGTGCATTTGGTCGTCGGATTTGGGATGCAATGCAAGGCGCAAAGCGTGCCGTGCAGCTCTGCTGCACAAGCGATTTGCAACGAAGCAGTGCGCCCAAAGCTGGCGCGCCAAATGTGCATGTTATTTGTGAACAAGCCCTAACCCCCCGTCACCGGCGGGAAAAAAGCCACTTCCGCGCCTTCAACCAGGGCAGCAGATTCATGAGCCATAACCTGGTTAAGCGCCAGACGCACCGCTTTGCCACGCGCCAGACTGTCCGCGTAAGCGCCGCCCAGGGCAATCAGCTCATCACGCAACTGGCTCAGCGTGGCTGCAGTGGTGTCGCGCTGCTCCAGACCCGAGCCAATGGCTTCGCGGATACCGGCAAAATACTTGATGGTGACTTTCATGCCAACAGCTCCGCAAAAGAAATGAAACGCACCGTGTCACCGGGTGCAATCGTTTGGCCAGGTGGGTTGTCCACCAGGCCGTCGCCCCACACGGCCGATGTCAATACCCCCGAGCTTTGGTTAGGGAACAGTTCCAGCGTGCCAATTAGGTTGCGCCGCACACGCAAAAATTCTCGACGTTTATCGGCTTTAGCCCAGGTAAAGTCTGCGCAAGCAGCTACAGAAACAGGAGTTGCTTTGGTACAGCCCAGCAGCTTCAGCACAAACGGGCGGACCAATAGCAAAAAGGTCACAAAGCTCGACACCGGGTTCCCCGGCAGGCCAATGAAATGCGCACCCGATGCCCCTTCCACTGCACTGATCGCAGCCTCGGTTGCAGCCATTCCTGCTGTCACCGGTGCGTCCACCCCGACCCAACCGTAGGCAAACGGCTTGCCGGGCTTGATGGCAATCTGCCACAAGTCTAGATGACCCAGACTTTGCACGGCGGGTTTGATGTGGTCTTCTTCGCCCACCGAGACGCCGCCGCTGGTCAAAATCAGGTCATGCCTTTGCGCCGCACCACGCAGCGCTTGAATGGTGGCGGCGCGGTTGTCGGGCACGATGCCCAGGTCGCTCACCTCACAGCCCAGGCGGGTCAGCAAGGCTTTCAAGAAGAAGCGGTTGGAGTTGTAGATGGCGCCTGGTTTCATGTCTTCTGGAGCCACCTCACCGGGCATCACCAGCTCGTCGCCGGTGGAAAAAAGCGCCACTTTGGGGCGACGCACCACGCGCACCTGACTCAGGCCAATACTGGCTGCCAGCCCAAGCGCAGCGGGCGTCAGGCGCTCTCCTTTTGCAAGCACAACCGCACCTTGGGTGACATCTTCGCCGGCGCGGCGAATCCACTGTCCCGGCTTGGGCGCGGCCTTGATGCGCACCATGCCGTCGGCCTGCACGTCGCAGTCTTCCTGCATCACTACCGCGTCTGCCCCGTCAGGAATAGGTGCGCCAGTAAAAATGCGCGCTACCGATTTTTCTGCCAGTTCAGCGCCTGCGCTGCCGGCCGGAATACGCTGCGACACTGGCAGCGCCACCCAGCCCGAGGCCAAATCAGCGCAGCGCACCGCGTAACCGTCCATGGCGCTGTTGTCTTGTGGCGGCACTTGCAGGCTTGACGCCAAGTCTTGCGCCAGCACCCGGCCGTCGGCCTCAGAGGTGCTGACCTGATCCACCCCAGCCAGCGTTTGCGCATGTGCCAACAGCTCGACCAGCGCGTCATCCAGCGACTTCAGGGGCTTTTGCGGGGGACGAGGGGTATTCATGCGTAGTTCTCAAAACGGTAGTCAAAGCGCGTGCCTTGCGACAGCAGCCAGTCGGCCACGGCAGCCGGGTCGTTCAAATCCAGCACCGCCAGGCCGGTGGGCACGGGCAGCTGTTGCGGCGAGTCTGTGGCCACGGCCACAATGAAATCGTCCTCTGGGTAGCGCGCCGGTTGGCTGGCTTGTGCGCGCCAGACTTCAATTTTTTGCAGGTCTGAGTCTTTGAAGCCTTCTACCAGCACCCAGTCCACACCTTCATATAACTCGGCCAGCATGTGGTGCACCGTGGGGCGCTTGGGCACTTCAAATTCACGCATCAAGGCCATGCGCTTGTCAGAGGCGACAACCACCTCAAATGCGCCCGCTTCACGGTGGCGAAAGGTGTCCTTGCCTGCATGGTCAATGTCAAAGCGATGGTGCGCGTGCTTGACCACCGAGACGCGCAAGCCTTTGAGCTTGAGCGCGGGAATCAACTTTTCGACCAAGGTGGTCTTGCCCGAGCCGGAAAAACCGGCGAATCCAACCACATTCATACTTCATTACTCTCTTTGTTATAGCTATAAGCCCATACATTTAAAGGGCTAGAGGCTAATTTTATTCAATACAATCCGTTAAGACACCATCCAGGCACGATGTGCCACCTAAAGGATTATTTGGGTTTATGCACATTTCTCAGAAATGAAGGCTTTGATGGCTGCCACATCTGCTGGCATGGAAAGCACGCGTTTGGGCAGCGCTTCAATGCCCATGAATTTGGCCGGGCGGTCGGGCTGCTGGCCGGTTGCTTCCACGATGGTGGATGCAAACTTGATCGGCAGCGCGGTTTCCAGCACGATCATCGGCACACCCGGGCGGGCGTGTTCACGCGCCACTTTGACACCGTCTGCGGTGTGGGTGTCGATCATCATGCCGTGGCGCTCCCAGGTGTCCCGGATGGTGGCCAGGCGGTCGGCGTGGGTGCTTTTGCCGCTGTCAAACCCGAATTTGCTGGCGGCCTGGCTGAAGGCGGGGTGCGCTTCCAGGTCAAAGAAGCCGACGCGGCTGAGTGCATCGCCAAAATAGGCCTTGGTCAGCGCCGCGTCACGACCCAGCAGGTCAAACACAAAGCGCTCGAAGTTGGAGGCCTTGGAGATGTCCATCGACGGGCTGGAGGTTTCATGCGTGTCGGCGCTGGCGCGCACGCGGTAGACACCGGTTTTGAAGAACTCATCGAGCACATCGTTTTCATTGGTGGCCACCACCAATCGGGCAATGGGCAAGCCCATGCTGCGCGCCACGTGACCGGCGCAGATGTTGCCAAAGTTGCCGCTGGGTACGGTGAAGCTCACCTTTGGCATTGTGCGATTCGCCGCCGAGCCGCCCCAAGGCGAATCAGCCCCCTCGGGGCTGAGGTCTGCGGCTGCGGGCCTGCCTGCGCAGGCCGGGACAGACCGAAGAGACGTTGCCTCTGGCTGAGTCATGTCCAGCGAAGCACGCGAAGCGGCAAGCGTGGGGGCCAGTTCTGTGGCTTGAAAATAGCCGGCAAAGTAGTACACCACCTGCGCCAGCAGCCGCGCCCAGTTGATGGAGTTGACGGTGCCAATCTTGTACTTGCGCTTGAAGTCCAGGTCGTTGCTGACGGCTTTGACCATGTCCTGGCAGTCGTCAAACACACCGTCCACCGCAATGTTAAAAATGTTGTCGTCCATCAGGCTGAACATTTGCGCCTGCTGGAACGGGCTCATGCGACCCAACGGGCTGGTCATGAACACGCGCACGCCCTGTTTGCCGCGCATGGCGTATTCGGCCGCGCTGCCGGTGTCGCCACTGGTCGCACCCAGAATGTTGAGCTGCTCGCCGCGGCGTGCCAGCTCATACTCAAACAGGTTGCCCAGCAGTTGCATCGCCATGTCTTTGAACGCGAGTGTGGGGCCGTTGGACAAGGCCTCTAACCAGATACCGTTTTCCAGATGGCGCAGCGGCACGATCTCACCGGTGCCAAACACTTCTGCGGTGTAGGTTTTGGCGCACAGCGCTCTTAAATCTGCAGCAGGGATGTCATCAATGTAGAGGGACAGCACCTCAAAAGCCAGCTCGGCGTAGCCCTGGGTGTGGTAGACCTTGCGCCAGCGTTCCAGCGTGGCCGCATCGACTTGCGGATAGTGATCAGGCAGGTACAGGCCGCCGTCTGGCGCCAGGCCTTCAAGCAGGATGTCGCAAAAATGTTGGGGGCTGGTGTCGCCGCGGGTGGAGAGGTAGTTCATGAGGACGAATCGAGGGTTAAAACAGGCTCAGCGGTTGGCTTTGAGGGTGGCAACCAGGGGTTCAATGTGTGAATGCCGGTATCCAGGAAATGTTTGGTATTGCGGGTGACCAAGGTTAATCGATTCACAGTGGCGACGGCGGCAATGAGCAAGTCCAGGTCTTCTTGCGGGCGGCCAATGGCTTCGACAGAGGCTTTTAAACGGCCAAAGGCGCGCCACACCGGCTCATCTGTTGCCAGGATACGCTCGGCATATTGAACACTCAAGCCATCAAACCAAAGCTGCAAGCTGTTGCGCGTGCGTCCGACCGCCAAGCGTTCAATACCGTACTGGATTTCACCCAAAGTCACCGTGCTCAGGCTGGCGTCTGCGGCATGGGCAGCAAGCCAGTCCAACACCAGCGGATCGGGGGCTTTGCGCGTCAACTCTGACACCACGCAAGTATCCAGCAGCCACTGCATCGCCTAGCCGCCCAGAACCACAGCGAGCTTGCGACTGCGCCGCACCGGCAGTTGGAAATCGTCCGCACGGGGAATCGCCAGCAAGTATTGGGTGAAGCCGTCTGCCAAAAGTGCCGGCTGCTCGTCCACGCCGGGCGCGTCTGCGCCACTGCTGGCCGCCACCACCCGCACCACCGGGCGACCATGGCGGGTGATCACTTGCGGACCGACGGAAAGGACTTGTTCGATCATTTCGCTGAAACGGTTTTTGGCTTCTTGGACTTGCCAGGTTGCGTTCATATTCAGTCCTTTATTCAGGCCATTTAAAACAGAATTATAGACAGAATTAAGGGCTCAAGCTGTAAGCGATCTGCACTTGCCGAAGCCATTGAATGGATTTTGACACTGGAAGGACAAGAGTCGATGCGGTCGAAAAAATCCATCATCGGGGTGAAATCACCGGTACTTGGGGAAAATAAGTGTGCATGCGCTTGGCATCGCGGGTCATCAAGGTATAGCCCTCAACTTGCGCATGCGCACCAATAAAAAAATCCGGCAAGGTGGCGGCTTTGGAACCCCCTGCGGCTCGGTAGGCCCGGTGCGCTTGACTGGCTTGGTACGCAGCCTGTGAGGGCATGTTCAGGTAAACAAGACCGGTGGTATCCAAAAAAGATTGCTGCGCGACATAGCTCTCGAAACTGCGCGCAATTTCAGCAAACACGATGGCGTTGATGCCGACACGTTCGCGCTGGGTGGCCGCGAAGAGCTGCGCCGCGCTCCATGCATACCACTCGGGCGTTCGCTCGATCAAATCGATCAGCACGCTGGAGTCCACCAGAATCATTGGTTCCAGCCTTCACCACGCGTTTCATTGAGAATTTCTTCGGTGGTCATGCCCGAGATACCGGTTCCCATCCATTTGAGAAACGGATTGTCCTTGGGCGCAGCCGGCTTAGCCGGAAACATCAGCACCTGACCGTTGGGTTGGGCGACAAATTCAAGCTCTTGACCCTGCACCACGCCCATGTGCTCGCGCATGGCTTTGGGAATGGTGACCTGGCCTTTGACGGTGAGTGCGTGACCCATGGTTGGCTCCTAAAGTATTACAAAACGAGTATTACTTTACTGCAAAACCATTGTACGGGTGAGCCAAGCCGCACATCAGGCCAGCTCTTCCTTGCGGATGCGGGTGATGGGCTCCAGCACGCTGGGCAGGGCCTGCATCTGGGCAATGGCCTCGTTCATCTTGGCTTCCTGACAGTCATGGGTGAGGATGATCACGTCAGTTTGCGCTACCCGGGCACTGCCAGAAACTTCATCGGCTTCGCGCTGTAACACCGCGTCAATGCTGATGCCCGCCTCGGCCAGGATGCCGGTCACTTTGGCCAGCACTCCGGTCTCATCAGCCACGCGCAGACGCAGGTAGTAGCTGGTAACCACCGCGCTCATCGGCAGCACTTTCAGGTCGCTCATGGCGTTGGGCTGGAACGCCAGATGCGGCACGCGATGGTGCGGGTCGGCGGACTGCAGGCGGGTGATGTCCACCAAATCAGCAATCACTGCGCTGGCGGTGGGCTCAGAGCCCGCGCCCTTGCCGTAGTACAGCGTGGTGCCGACCGCGTCGCCCTGCACCACCACGGCGTTCATGGCGCCTTCCACCTTGGCGATCAGGCGCTTGGCCGGGATCAGGCAAGGGTGCACGCGCAGTTCGATGCCATCAGCCTGGCCTTGGTTCGCGTCGCCCTGGCGGCGCTTCGTTATCCCCAGCAGTTTGATGCGGTAGCCCAGTTGTTCGGCGTATTTGATGTCGGCCGCGCCGAGTTTGGTGATGCCCTCGATATAGGCTTTGTCGAACTGCACCGGCACGCCAAAGGCAATCGCGCTCATCAGCGTGGCCTTGTGGGCAGCGTCGATGCCTTCAATGTCAAAGGTGGGGTCGGCTTCGGCGTAGCCCAGCGCTTGCGCTTCTTTCAGCACCACACCAAAGTCCAGACCCTTGTCACGCATTTCACTCAGGATGAAGTTGGTGGTGCCGTTGATGATGCCGGCAATCCACTGGATGCGGTTGGCTGTGAGCCCTTCGCGCAGCGCCTTGATGATCGGGATGCCCCCGGCCACAGCGGCTTCAAACGCCACCATCACGCCCCTGGCGGAGGCTGCGGCAAAAATTTCGGTGCCGTGTACCGCCAGCAAAGCCTTGTTGGCGGTCACCACGTGTTTGCCAGCTGCAATGGCTTCCAACACCAGGGTTTTGGCAATGTTTGTGCCGCCAATCAGCTCGATGACGATGTCGATGTCGGGGTTGGCAATGACGGCACGGGCATCGTTGACCACCTGGACACCCTCGCCCACTGCGGCACGGGCACGGGCAGTGTCGAGGTCAGCCACCATGGTGATCTCGATGCCCCGACCGGCGCGACGCTTGATTTCTTCCTGATTGCGCTTGAGCACATTGAAGGTGCCCGAGCCAACAACCCCGATGCCCAGCAGGCCAACTTGAATAGGTTTCATAAATTAATCAATTTTTATAATTGAAATAGGCCTCTAGCCCTTATGGAATAAGCGTGAGCAGCTATAAAAAACAGAGTAATTTAGTTGCTGTGGCGCTTACGGTAACTCTCCAGAAACTTGGCCACGCGGCCAATGGCTTCGCGCAAGTCGTCTTCATGCGGCAAAAACACGATACGGAAATGGTCTGGTGCGGGCCAGTTAAAGCCTGTGCCTTGCACCAGCATGACCCTGGTTTCTTGTAGCAGTTCCAGAAAGAATTGCTGGTCGTCTTCGATCGGGTACAGCGTCGGGTCCAGCCTGGGGAACATGTACAAGGCGGCCGATGGTTTGACACACGTCACGCCCGGTATCGCAGTGATGAGTTCATAGGCCAGATCGCGCTGGCGTCGCAGGCGACCGCCCTCGCATACCAGGTCATTGATGCTTTGGTAACCACCCAGCGCAGTTTGAATCGCGTATTGACCCGGCACGTTGGAGCACAGGCGCATGTTGGAGAGCATGTTCAGACCCTCGATGTAGTCCTTGGCCGGCTTTTTGTCGCCCGAGACGATCATCCAGCCGGCGCGGTAGCCGCAGGAACGGTAGCTTTTGGACAAGGAGTTGAAGGTCAGCGTCAGCACGTCGTCGCTCAAACTACCGATGGCGGTGTGTTTTGCATCGTCGTACAGCACTTTGTCATAGACCTCGTCGGCAAAGATCACCAGGTTGTGCTCACGGGCAATTTGAACCAGTTCCTTGAGCAAGGCATCTGAATACAAAGCGCCGGTTGGGTTGTTGGGGTTGATCACCACCAAGCCCTTGGTGCGTGGTGTGATTTTGCTGCGCAGGTCAGTCAAATCAGGCATCCAGCCATTGGCTTCGTCACACAGGTAATGCACCGGTGCGCCACCTGAGAGGCTGGCCGCCGCCGTCCACAGCGGGTAGTCGGGCGACGGCAACAGAATCTCGTCGCCGTCGTCGAGCAGTGCGTTGGTGGCCATCACAATCAGTTCGCTGGCACCGTTGCCGAGGTAAATGTCGTCCAGCGTGACACCTTTGATGCACTGCTTTTGGGTCTCGTGCATGACCGCCTTGCGCGCCGCAAAAATGCCCTTGCTGTCGGAATAACCCGCTGAGTTGGGCAGGTTGCGAATCATGTCCTGCTGGATTTCTTCGGGGGAATCGAAGCCGAACACCGCCAGGTTGCCGATGTTGAGTTTGATGATCTTGTGACCGTCTTCTTCCATCTGGCGCGCCGCGTCCATGATCGGCCCACGAATGTCGTAGCAGACGTTGGCCAGTTTGGCCGATTTGCGTATGGTCTTCAAAGTCCCTCCGGGCGTGGCTGCTTGAATAGCGAAACCTATAATTTGACCACAAGTTATCAAGCTTTAACCATACATTTCTATTTGATCCACCCGTCGTCCACCATGAAATTTCATCCCGATGTGATCAATGTGCCGTTCATCAAGTCTTACGGGACGGACTGGGTGGAGGTGGGCAGCGAACGACTGAGCAGCAGCTTTGTCATGTCGTCAACCGGCGAACGGTTTGCCTGGAACTGCGCGCACTTTGAAGATTTGACTGCCGCACATTTTGATCAACTGGCCAAGTTGCACACTGAACTGGTGATATTTGGCAGTGGTGCTCGGCTTCGTTTTCCTGCGCCTGCGCTCATCACAACCCTGATCAAACAACAAATTGGGCTGGAGACCATGGACATGCAGGCCGCTTGCCGCACCTACAACATTCTGGCTGGTGAAGGGCGTCGGGTGGCTGTGGCACTCTTGATGGAGTCATAAACCGAGATGGTTCATTAGGCGGTGCTTTGCACCTGTTTGAACGCTGGCTGCAGCTTTGCGGTCATTCTGAGCGTCTGCTTGGTGTCCATAGCCCTGCTATGAACGCCTCACAGCCACCTAAACTGCCTCGCAAACCTGCTCGCCATCATTTCAAACCCTAATGAACCATCTCGGATAAAACTGATTTCCAAAAATACCTGCGCGCGCTTTACATGGGCATAAATCCTTAGAGAAAAACCGTCCCAAATCAGGGTAAAATACGAGCCTTGCAGTCGAGGGCGCACAAGCGCTTCAAGAGGATAGTGTCCACGACTTGAGCGATCGACGCATCCTGTCACACGAGATCAAAAAAATGGCGATTGTTGTTAATAAACCCATTCCTGAATTTGAATCCAATGCCACTGGGGGAATTCGGGTCACAAACACCTCCCACTTGGGTCAGGTGGTCATTTTGTACTTTTACCCCAAAGACAATACGCCTGGTTGCACCACCGAAGCCATGCAGTTCCGCGACCGCTACAAAGATTTTGCAAAAGCGGGCGCTGCCGTGTTTGGCGTGTCTCGTGACAATATGAAATCACACGATGAATTCAAAACCAAGCTTGAACTTCCTTTTGAATTGATCGCCGACACTGAAGAAAAAATGTGTCACATGTTTGGCGTGGTCAAAAACAAGATCATGTACGGCAAAAAAGTTAAAGGTATTGAGCGCAGCACCTTCTTGATTGGTGCAGACGGCACTTTGAAGGAAGAATGGCGTGGCCTCAAAGTTCCGGGTCATGTAGACGACGTGCTCGCCGCTGTGAAAGCCCTGAAAAAAGCACCGGCATTGGCGTAACCACTGTTCAACAGTGAACACTGAACCGCGGCTGACACAAGCCTCGTGCATAATGATCTGAATGACGACAACCGACAGTCTCAAATCAAATAAAACAGCCGCCCTGGTGACATGGCGGCTGTTTTATTTTTAACCCAGCCATTTTCAAACCTGAGAGTACTTTATGCCTTTGCCTACCGCTCCGTCAAAACGTGCTGCCTTGTTGTCTGAACAAGACTACAACGTACCAGCCCGAAAAAAAGGAAAAAGCAGTGCATCTCAAAGCGGCTCACCTGCGCCTGCCCCGGAGCAAGAAATTGTTTTGCAATCGCCAACAGCGCTGTCTCAAAGCCGCGTCTCCAGCAAGCCTGAAACGCCTGCAGCAGAGCACATAGCCAGTCGTCAGGTGCGCAGTGTCAAACCGTCCCAGGTAGCTACGCCCAAAGCGCGCGCCAAACATGCACAAGGCCCGACAAAGCTCTTTGTGCTCGACACCAACGTGCTGCTACACGACCCCAGCAGCCTGTTTCGGTTTGAAGAACACGATGTGTTCCTGCCCATGATCGTGCTAGAAGAACTCGATGCCCACAAAAAAGGCATGACCGAGGTGGCACGCAATGGTCGACAAGCCAGCCGCTCGCTGGATGCGCTGGCTGAGCACCAGGGTTCTGACATTGGCGCAGGCTTGTTGTTGAACTCCACCGGCCACCGTGAGGCCCATGGCCGACTGTTTTTTCAGACCCAATTGCTCAACTACGATTTACCCGCCAGCTTGCCGCAGGGCAAAGCGGACAACCAGATACTGGGCGTGGTCGAGGCGCTGCGCAAACAGCATGCCCCACGTGATGTGGTGCTGGTGTCCAAAGACATCAACATGCGCGTCAAGGCGCGGGCCTTGGGCTTGAGCACCGATGATTACCAAAACGACAAAACACTTGAAGATGGCGATTTGCTCTATTCCGGTGTGTTTGCCCTGCCGGTTGATTTTTGGGCGACTCACGGCAAATCGGTGGAGAGCTGGCAACAAGGTGTCCACACGTTCTACCGGGTCAGTGGCCCGGTGGTTCCGCAGCTGTTGATCAACCAGTTTGTATATTTTGAAGCACCAGGTGAGCCCAGCCTGTACGCCAAAGTGACCGAGATTCGGGGCAAGACGGCAGTTTTCAAAACCCTTAAGGACTATACCCATCTGAAAAACGCTGTGTGGGGCATCACCACACGCAACCGCGAACAAAACTTTGCAGCTAATCTGTTGATGGATCCGGAGATTGACTTTGTCACGCTGACTGGTCAAGCGGGCACTGGCAAAACGCTGCTGGCACTGGCCTCAGGGTTGACGCAAGTGCTTGATGAACGCCGTTATACCGAAATCATCGTCACGCGTGCCACCGTGAGCGTGGGTGAAGACATTGGCTTTTTGCCAGGCACCGAAGAAGAAAAAATGGGTCCATGGATGGGTGCTATGGATGACAACCTGGAGGTGCTTGGCAAAACAGACACTGCTGCTGGCGAATGGGGTCGTGCTGCTACCAACGAGTTGATCCGCAGTCGCATCAAGATCAAAAGCATGAATTTCATGCGCGGGCGTACCTTTCTGAACAAATACGTGATCATCGACGAAGCTCAAAACTTGACCCCCAAGCAAATGAAAACATTGATCACCCGTGCGGGCCCAGGCACCAAAATCATTTGCATGGGCAACATCGCACAAATTGACACGCCATACCTGACCGAAGGTTCTTCAGGCTTGACTTACGCGGTAGACAAGTTCAAAGGCTGGCCACACAGTGGCCACATCACCCTGGCACGGGGTGAACGTTCGCGGCTGGCAGATTTTGCAAGCGAAGTTCTTTGATCAGTTGGGGTCAGAGCACGTCGCTGTGCGAGTGGTCTGACTGAAAAATTTCAAAAGTCGCCACTGGCTCCGGATGCCAGTGATTCAAACTTGGTGATGTTGTTCATAAACGCCAGTTTGACCACGCCGGTTGGGCCGTTACGTTGTTTGGCAATGATGATCTCGGCCACACCGGGTTCTTTGCAGGCATCTTTGGTGTAGTACTCGTCGCGGTAAATGAACATGATGATGTCGGCATCCTGCTCAATGGCTCCTGACTCGCGCAAGTCACTCATCATGGGTCGTTTATCTGGGCGCTGCTCCACACTGCGGTTCAGCTGCGACAGGGCGATCACCGGGCATTTGAGTTCTTTGGCGAGCATCTTTAACCCCCGAGAGATTTCACCCAACTCGGTGGCGCGGTTTTCACCATCGCTGCCGTTGGAGCCGCTCATCAACTGTAAATAGTCGACCACAATCAAGCCTAATTGCCCACATTGGCGTGCCAGACGTCTGGCGTTGGCACGTAGTTCACTAGAGGTCAAGCCCGCAGTTTCATCAATGTGCAAAGAAATGACACGCAGCTTTTCAATCGCCTCCGAAAGGCGTGGCCACTCGGAGTCAGTCAGTTTGCCAGTACGCAAGTGCCCTTGGTCGATGCGGCCAATCGAGCCCACAATACGCACCGCCAGCTGCGCAGCCCCCATTTCCATGGAAAACACCGCTACCGGCAGACCTTCATTGAGCGCCACATGCTCTGCAATATTGATCGCCAGCGCCGTTTTGCCCATGGACGGACGTGCCGCCAGCACCACCAGGTCACCGCCCTGCAAACCAGCAGTCATGCGGTCCAGGTCGTAAAAACCAGTGGGTACTCCGGTCACATCGTTGGGGTTGTCGGCCATCTGCTGAACACGGTCGAGCAAATCCACCACCAGCGTGTCCATGGTCTGAAAACCCTGCTTGGTGCGAGCCCCCTCCTCTCCAATGTTGAAGATTTTCTGTTCGGCTTCGTCCAATATTGAGGCTACGGGGCGACCTTTGGGATTGAACGCATTGGCTGATATTTCTTCGCTGGTCGTGACCAGCTTGCGCAGGATCGACCGGTCGCGCACGATCTCTGCATAGCGTCTGATGTTGCCGGCACTGGGAACGTACTGAGCCAAGGCATTCAGGTAACTCAAGCCGCCAATTTCTTCGCCCTTGCCCGAGCTCTGCAACTGCTCGTACACCGTGATCACATCTGCCGGTTTGGAGGCGTTGATTAGCACGCTCATGGCGCTAAAAACAGCCCGGTGCTCGTAGCGGTAAAAATCCTGCTCAGTGAGCACATCGCTGACACGATCCCACGCGGTGTTGTCCAGCAACAACCCACCGAGTACGCTTGACTCGGCTTCGAGTGAATGCGGTGGAATGCGCAGTTGGGCGACCTGGCGATCCGTGCCAAGGTCATCGTTCAAGGTGGCAAGTACAGCAGACATGTGGTTTCCTTCTGGTCTTGAATGCTACGGTGAGTCAAGGTGCATGTCGAGTGAAATGCTTGGGACAAGCTGTGAATAACTTGTGCAAAGCGCTTATGGCGCAATAAAAAAACAAAAGCCGCCAAGGCTTTCGCCCGGCGGCTCTAGGTCTAAACAAAACTAGTTAGGCAGTTTCGCCGTATACCGATACCGTGATATCAACCACCACGTCGGTGTGCAAAGCCACACTAATGGAATTGTCACCAACCACCTTGATGTGGCCGTTGGGCATACGCACCTGCGCCTTGGTCACTGCAAAGCCTGATTTGGTCAGTTCTTCTGCAATGTCAGCATTGGTAACGGAACCAAACAAACGACCATCTACGCCAGCTTTTTGCGTCAGCTTGCAGGTCGTGCCAGCCAGTTTTTCACCAATTGCTTGGCACTGCGCCAATTTGGCTGCCGCCGCTTTTTCGAGCTCGGCACGACGTGCTTCAAACTCCTGTTTGGCTGACTCGGTAGCGCGGCGGGCACGTCCAGAGGGGATCAAAAAGTTGCGTGCATAACCGTCTTTCACACGAACGATTTCACCGAGGTTTCCAAGGTTCACCACCTTGTCGAGCAGAATGATTTGCATGGTTGTGTTCCTTAAATCTTGTGCTGATCGCTGTACGGCAACATGGCCAGGAAGCGCGCGCGCTTGATGGCAGTGTTGAGCTGGCGTTGAAAAATCGCACGAGTACCGGTCAGACGCGCCGGGATGATCTTTCCATTTTCCGCAATGAAATCACGCAAGGTGTCGATGTCTTTGTAATCAATCTCTTCAACACCAGTCACCGTGAAACGACAAAAGCGTTTACGCTTGAAAAGCAAATTTTGTGCGGGGCGCTTCGGGCGCTTGTCTTTGTTGTTGAAACGTTTTGGTCCTGCCATGATGGACTCCTTAAATATTTAAAAAAACTTTATTCCGACGCGAATTCTTGAATGTGAAACACAAGCCGCTTGGTACCTCGCGGTGTTGCAAGAAACCCTTTGAATATCCAGTTAGTCCCGACATCTTGTTTGGCCAATCGCTCTGCAATCGAACCAAAAGACACCGATTTCACCAGAGCCTTCACTTGCCTGACTTTCCCCGCCTCCGTTACTTCGGACGCATGTTCAAGCTGGCAATTCAACGCTGGCACACCGGATGGCGTGTAGCGCAGGGCTTCAATTTCTACAACACTTGCTGTCAAACTTAATTGATTGACACCACACACCACAGCTTGTTAGTCACAAGCTGTTTAAGCTTGGTATTCGGCTTGTTGAGTCTTGCGCGCATCTTCGCGCTCGACAGTTTTCATCATTGAAGATGGGCCAGTTTCGGCTTTTTTCTTCAAGACAGTCAGATGACGCAACACCGCATCATTGAATTTGAAAGCATGTTCCAATTCAGCCATAACCGCCTGATTGGCTTCAATGTTGACGCACAGGTAATGAGCTTTGGAAAGTTTGTTGATCATGTAAATCAACTGGCGGCGACCCCAGTCTTCGACACGGTGCACTTTGCCACCACCGGCAACAATCATGCCTTTATAACGCTCCAGCATGGCAGGAACTTGTTCGCTCTGATCCGGATGGATCATGAGGATAATTTCATAATGACGCATTGATACTCCTTTTGGATAAACCTCAACAGAGGCAAGAAAACCACCCTCAGCGTCGCATTGAGGTGTGGCAAGGTTAGCCATAGATTATAGCTTTTTATTAGTGGTTGCTAAGCGCGTGCTGCCTAGTTGTAAGCAAGCTGACCAGTACAGTAGCTAAAAACCCGGCTGTTACACCAAAAACACCCGCTGAAACCGGATCAATGCCAAACCAGAGTCCATTACCAGTGAGTCCAAACACCGATCTGACTACAGGGGTATTCACCAGCATGTAATACAAAGTCAGCCCCAGCCCGGACACCATGCCGAAAATAGCGCCTTGTCGGGTGACACCCTGCCAAAAAATACCCAACAACATGGCAGGAACAAAAGCAGAGCCAGCCAAAGAAAATGAGGCTGAAACCAGAAACAAAATATCGGCTGGCCTTTGAGCTGCCACATAGGCGGCCAGCAATGCCACCAACAAAAGCGCAAATTTTGACAGCATGACACGTCGCACAGCGCCGACGCGATCACCTTCGCCACGGTAAAACAAATCATGAGCCAATGCGTTGCCGATGGTCAACAACAAACCGTCTGCAGTTGACAAAGCTGCCGCCAGGCCGCCAGCCGCCACCAAGCCAGACACAACGTATGGCAAACCACCAATTTCAGGTGTGGCTAGCATCACAATGTCAGCCCCCAACTTGAGTTCTGCAAACTGCAGAATGTGGTCACTATTGACATCACTGACCGAAATCAGGGTCGGATCCAATTTTGCCCATTGAGCGATCCACACCGGCAACTCGTCAAACCTCTGCCCTACCAGGTGCCCCATGATTTCAAATTTGACCAGCACCGCCAGCGCTGGTGCAGACAGATAGAGCAGCGCAATAAAAAACAGCGACCAAGTGACGGAATTTCTGGTGTCGGCCACACTACGGGTGGTATAAAAACGCGTCAACAAATGAGGCAGCCCAGTCGTGCCGATCATCAAACAAAACATCAGTGCCAGAAAATTAAGCCTTGAAGTATTGAATAGAGACTGGTCACTGGGTGAACCCGCAGGATTACCAGCAAAAGGCTTGGTGTGTTCCGGCATGCCTGCCAATGGCTTGGCCCGATCCATGTTTTCAACCATGGCTTTTGTCCAACGCTCCTGCGCAATGCTTTCGTCCCTTGGCAATGCGCCCAGTTCACGCCGCGCGGCCAAAATCACGGATTCATCTGCATGCCTGTCTGAAAGATGGCGAATTTCCTCTTTTTGCATCTTTCTTTCCAGTTCCAGCGCCTCTGGAACATTTTCTAGTTTGTGTGCGTAGTCTGTGGAGCGTTTGGCATACTGAAGAATGACCTGTTGTTCAGTTTTAGACTCGGAGAGTTGGTGTTCCAGTGCGGCAATTTTGGGCAACTGCTGGCCGTAAACGACAGTTGCCAGTGGATTCCCGATCTGTTTGTACGCCAGCCAAGATACCGGAATGGAAAACGCCAGAATAAGAACCACATATTGAACGACTTGAGTCCACGTCACCGCACGCATGCCGCCCAAGAACGAACACACCAGTACGCCACCTAGTCCCAGCAAAATACCAATCTCGAACTGCACCCCCGTCAGCCGGGACGTGATCAAGCCAACACCGTAAATTTGAGCGACCACGTACGTAAAAGAGCATAAAACCGCAGACCAGGCGGCAATGATGCGTGGCCACCGTCCGCCATAACGCACACCAAAATAGTCGGGCAAGGTATATAAGTTCATCTTCCTTAAGTAAGGGGCAACCAGTAACCCCAACAGGCAAAAGCCTCCCGTCCACCCCAACACATACACCAAACCACCAGGCTGCGAGCCAGACCCAGAAAACCCCTGCAGATAAAGGCCACCGGCCATGCTGATGAACGATGCCGCACTCATCCAGTCAGCTGCAACAGCCATACCGTTGTACATGGCGGGAATACGTCTCCCCGCAACATAATATTCAGAGGCCTTGGAAGTGCGCCCGTAAATACCAATCAGGGCATAAAGAAAAACGGTTGAAAAAAGAAAAATAGCACCAACCCAAATTTTGCGCAAACCTAGCTGCTCTGCAACGGCCAACCCACCAACGAACAGCAAGAACACCAGTACAAAAATCAAGAATCGATGGTGAATCCGGCGTGTATAAGCCATGTATGCAGAATCTGGCGATTCAGCCGCACGTTCTTGGCGATTCGCAAGCCAAGCGTACAAAGCCACAATCAAAATAAATACCAACACACTGCCTTGAGCCGCAAACCAATAAGCCACAGGCCAATCAGCTACGACTTGTTGGAGATCGTGGGCAAAAAAAACGATCCCAAAAGAGGCTATAAACCAGCAAAACAAAAGCCAGCCCTGCAAGCTTGAGATGCGTGCAGGCGGCTGGCTTTGCAGATGAGGCACTTCAGTTTGCATCATCAATCAGATGATGGCATCTGTACGTGCCCAATACAGGCGAATTGACTCAAGGTTTGGCCAGATTTTGCCAAGTGGCCACCACAGTGTCCGGGTTCAAAGAAATGGAAGAAATTCCTTCTTTCATGAGCCAGCGAGCAAAGTCAGGATGGTCACTAGGGCCTTGGCCACAAATACCGATGTACTTGCCTTCAGCCCGACAAGCGGCAATAGCCTGACTGATCAAGGTCGTCACCGCAGGATCACGCTCGTCGAAGTCTTTGGCCAGCAACTCAAGGCCGGAATCACGATCCAGACCCAATGTGAGTTGGGTTAGATCGTTGGAGCCAATGGAGAAGCCGTCAAAGTACTGCAAGAAATCCTTGGCCAAAATGGCATTACTCGGAATCTCGCACATCATGATCAGTTTGAGCTCATGCTCGCCACGCCTGAGGCCTTGGGCGGCCAGCAACTCGGTCACTTTTTTGGCTTGACCGAGGGTGCGAACGAACGGCACCATGACTTGAACGTTGGTGAGTCCCATGTCATGGCGGACGCGCTTGATGGCCTCACATTCCATGGCAAACGCTTCACCAAAATCCTCACTGATATAACGTGCGGCACCACGGAAGCCCAACATGGGGTTCTCTTCTTCGGGCTCGTAACGGCTACCACCAATCAGTTTGCGGTATTCATTACTCTTGAAATCAGACAAGCGAACAATCACTGGTTTGGGCCAGAAAGATGCCGCAATGGTGGCCACACCTTCAGCCACACGATCCACATAAAAAGCCCGGGGGGACGCATGTCCTCTGGCCACCGACTCCACTGCCTTTTTTAAATCTGCATCCACGTTGGGGTAATCCAAAATGGCTTTGGGGTGCACGCCAATGTTGTTGTTAATGATGAATTCAAGCCGCGCCAAACCCACACCCGCATTCGGTAATTGACAAAAATCAAAGGCCAATTGGGGATTGCCCACATTCATCATGATCTTTACATCAATGCTGGGCATCTCACCCCGCTGCACTTCTGTTGCCTCATTTTCAATCAAGCCATCGTAAATGAACCCTGTATCACCCTCTGCGCAACTCACCGTGACCAGCATGCCGTCTTTAAGCACTTGATCTGCATGACCGCAGCCCACCACCGCTGGAATACCCAACTCACGGGCAATGATGGCCGCGTGGCAGGTACGCCCGCCTCGATTGGTCACGATGGCCGAAGCCCGCTTCATCACTGGCTCCCAGTTCGGGTCAGTCATGTCGGTCACCAGCACGTCGCCCGGCAGCACGCGATCCATCTCGCTGATGTTATGCACCACCTTTACTGGACCTGTACCAATTTTTTGTCCAATGGCGCGGCCTTCAACCAGTACCACGCCCTTGCCTTTGAGCGTATAGCGGTGTTCGACTTTGCCGGCCGCTTGGCTCTTGACCGTTTCAGGCCGCGCCTGAAGAATGTACAGCTCGCCGTCAATCCCGTCTTTACCCCATTCGATGTCCATCGGGCGGCCATAGTGTTCCTCAATCACCAAAGCATAGGCGGCCAATTTTTGGACTTCGGCATCCGTCAGGGAATAGCGGTTGCGCAACTCTGTGGGCACATCGGTGGTTTTAACCAGCTTGCCTGAGGCCGCTTTTTCTTCGTCCGATGAAAACTGCATCTGGATCAGTTTGGAACCCAGATTGCGACGAATCACGGCAGACTTGCCAGCCTTCAACATGGGTTTGTGCACATAAAACTCGTCTGGATTCACGGCCCCCTGAACCACCGTTTCACCCAAGCCATAGCTTGATGTGATGAAAACCACCTGGTCAAAACCTGACTCTGTATCAAGCGTGAACATCACCCCAGCAGCGCCCAGGTCAGAGCGAACCATGCGCTGCACGCCGGCGCTGAGCGCCACATGCTCATGCGCGAAGCCTTTGTGTACCCGGTAACTGATCGCGCGATCGTTGTACAGCGAAGCAAACACTTCGCGCATTTTGTTCAGCACATCTTCAATCCCGGTCACGTTCAAAAACGTTTCTTGTTGGCCGGCGAAAGAGGCATCGGGCAAATCCTCTGCAGTGGCAGAGGAGCGCACCGCAAAAGACGCTTTTTCATTACCCCCCGAAAGGGTGGCAAAGGCGGTACGAATAGCTTTCTCAAAATCAGCTGGAAAAGGCTGGTTCTCAACCATGGCACGAATTTCTGCCCCAGCCACGGCCAGCGCATTCACGTCTTCAGTATCAAGTGCGCTTAGCCTGGCGTTGATCTTTCCAGCCAGGTTGTCGTGCGCAAGAAACTCGCGAAACGCATGCGCCGTCGTAGCAAAGCCGGTGGGTACTTTGACACCTGTGGGCAAGTTGGAAATCATTTCCCCCAAACTTGCGTTTTTCCCCCCTACCACATCCACGTCGACCATTCTCAAATTTTCGAAAGGGACAACCAGATCAGTTGACTCGAAACGTACAGACATAAAAAACTCCAGAAGTTAAAAAACCTGAACCAATGACTGAATAAATAAACAGTCAAGGCGGCAATGCCAGATCACTTGATTGGTAGTTGTGTGGTTAAAGTGGTCTGACAACAAAAATTTGGTTGGATAATAAATATTGTAGGCGCTGAAAACTTACATACGCTTCGTCTCCAAGCCCAAGCGACGGTATAAACCATACCCTCACCCTATTAACAAAATTGCGCTCACACCATGCCCAATCGCACCGTTTTCTTTGTTTCTGATGGCACCGGAATCACCGCCGAGACATTTGGTGCGGCGATTCTGAACCAATTTGAGACCAATTTGCATTGCATCAGATTGCCGTTTGTAGACACTGTGGATAAGGCACATCAGACTGTCAGGCAAATCAACCAGGCGGGTGCACATGACAACAAACGCCCCATCGTGTTCACCACCCTGGCTAATGAAGAGGTATTCAAAGTGATTAGCGAAGGCTGCGAAGGGATGTTGCTGGACATGTTCGGCACTTTTGTTCAGCCACTGGAGAAAGAGCTGAACATCAAATCCAACCACCGCATCGGCCGATTCAGCGATGCCAGCAAAAGCAAGCGCTACCAGTCACGAATTGATGCCATCAATTTCTCACTGGATCATGACGATGGCCAGTCGCACCGTGACTTGGAAAGCTCGGATGTGATCCTGGTCGGTGTGAGCCGCAGCGGTAAAACCCCAACATCCCTTTACCTGGCCATGCAATACGGCTTGAAAGCCTCAAACTATCCACTGATCCCGGAAGATTTTGATCGGCAAGACCTGCCCCCTGCCCTCAAGGCGCACAAGAAAAAATTGTTTGGATTGACCATTTTGCCGGAGCGCTTGAGTGAAATCCGCAGTGAGCGTCGACCCAATTCGACTTATGCCTCCATAGAAAACTGCCGACATGAAGTCAAAGAAGCCGAGGCCATGATGCGACGCTCCGGCATCCGCTGGCTATCCACCACCACCAAGTCCATAGAAGAAATTTCTGCCACCATTCTTCAAGAACTGCGCCCTGAACGTCTGGCTTACTAGGCTGGTGCTTTGTAAATGGTATGCAACCAGGTGTGCGGCGTTTGACTCAGCGCGTTGGTCTTGTCCTGGGGGTAACGGGACTGCACGCCCTGGTGTTGTGGCTGCTGTCCATGGGCACTGAACCAGTCCACACCAGTCCATCCACTTTATGGCTTGAAATCATCACACCACCACCCATTACTAAACTCAAACAAAAATTGCCAGATCCACAGATACAAGCCACACACCCGCCAAGTGAGCCCGCCGTTGTGTCACATCTGAAGAAAATTTCAAAACCCGATTCACCAGACCAGCTTCAGGGTGATGCGGTAGATTTCTCGTCAACAAATTTCTCGCCAACAAATCCGCATCCATCCAAGGCCAGCATGCATGCCGAAAGCGCCTTAGCAACCAAAGAGACTCACAACTCAGTGAGCCAAGTGTTGAGCAGCCAAAAATCGGTCGAAAATGTTTTGCCAACGACGCAATTACCCTCTAACACTGCTGACTACCTGAACAATCCACCACCAGCTTATCCAGCCATCAGCCTGCGTTTGGGTGAACAAGGCAAAGTAGTGATTCGGGTATTGATTGGCAAAGAGGGGCTGGCACACCAAGGCTCCATTCATCAGTCCAGCGGGTTTGACCGGCTTGATCAAGCTGCCTTACGCGCTGTTATGAGCTGGCGCTACCTGCCAGGCATCCAGGCAGGTAGCGCACAGGACATGTGGTTCGATGTGCCGGTTAACTTTACTCTGAATTGACTTCAGCTTAGGGATGCGGAAATTGTAAATGTACCGTTTATGGCGAGTGCTGACGGGATGCAGTGCGCCCGTCAGTGCCGCCGGAAAAGGGATATTTGTAATTTCTGCGTCCCTTAACTGTAAACCTTACCCCAAAGCGGCAATACCAGCCCGTGCAATCTCGGCATCTTCCGTTGACTTCACGCCGCTTACGCCTACGGCTCCCAGGCAAAAACCGTCTTTCATAATGGGAACACCGCCTTCAAGCATGCCCGAAATGGTAGGCGCGCTCAAAAAAGACACGCGTCCGCCGTTTATAACGTCTTCGTAGCCTTTGCTCTCGCGTCGCCCCAAGGCTGCGGTATGGGCTTTGGCGGGTGCAATGTGGGCCGAAATGGCCGCTGCACCATCAAGCCGTTGCAGCCACAGCAAATGACCGCCATCATCGACCACAGCAATCGTGACCGCCCACTGGTTCATTACGGCGTGAGCTTCAGCAGCTTGGGCAATTTTTTTGACATCCGAGAGTTCAAGAACGGGTTTGCTTTGCATGGTGTTAAGTCTGGTGAGAATAAAGCATCAAGAATAACGCGTGATACACCTGGCATTCATACCAACTTGGTCACAGGTATCCTCACAAGTTGTAGGAACTGGGCAGGAAAAATTTTCTTAAAAAAAATGGACTGCCCCTAAAATGAATCTTGCTAAGTGATCAACCCCTTTTCAAGGAGTCCAACCATGAATGAACGAATTCCATCCATTTCCCCGATCTATGGTTCGGGTGCAATGCTGCAAGAGCGCAACAAGGTGTTGCGCAACACCTATTGGCTGTTGGCCATGAGCCTTGTGCCCACCGTGCTGGGTGCATGGCTGGGTGTGGCCACTGGCATCACCCAGTCCCTTAATGGTGGCTTGGGTCTGGTGGTGTTTTTGGGTGGCGCATTTGGATTTATTTATGCCATTGAAAAAACCAAAAATTCAGCCGCTGGCGTGCCGGTGTTGCTGGGTTTCACCTTCTTCATGGGTTTGATGCTTTCGCGCATGATTGCCATGGTGTTGGGCTTCAAAAATGGTCCTGACCTGATCATGACGGCGTTTGGTGGTACAGCTGGCGTGTTTTTTGTCATGGCTAGTCTGTCCAGCGTGATCAAGCGTGATCTTTCTGGCATGGGTAAATGGCTTTTTGTCGGTGCCTTGGCCATCATGGTTGGCGGCATTATCAACGTCTTTGTGGGCTCTACTGCAGGCATGATGGCCATTTCTGTTGCTGCCATCGGTGTGTTTAGCGCCTTCATGTTGTATGACCTGAAACGCATTGTGGACGGTGGTGAAACCAATTACATCAGCGCAACGCTGGCTTTGTACCTGGACATCATCAATGTTTTCCAGAGCCTGCTGGCTTTGTTGGGCATTTTTGGTGGTGAACGGGATTGATGGTGTACTCAAACTTTTAAAAAAAGGCTCTTCTGAGCCTTTTTTCTTGCCCTAACTTTCTGCTTTTGTGGAATTTTCAGGCACATAATTTGTTTGTTCTTAAGAGCTTGTCACTTCATGATGCCTTTAACCTAGATTCTTCAGTTGGACGCGCCCAAGTGGGCTGCTGGCGGCGCGGCTGGGTGGGCGTGACGACGTAGCGAGGCTACTGCCCGCAAGGACGAGCCACGACACCCCTGGCGCGTTGCCAGCGGCTCAATCGGGTGCGTAGCGCTTTCACCCCAAAGGTGAACCTGACTGAGACTGAAATAATGAATGTCCATATGCACTTACTGAAGAAAACACGCGGTCAACTGAGGTTTCTAGGTTTAAGCAAATGTTTGCTGATTGTGGTCACCACACTGTTGCTGTCAGCATGCGATTTGTTGGGTCTGGGACCTGACCCGCGTATTTTGCTGAAAGAAGCGGAATCAAAAGCTATTGGTGCAGCTTGTCGGCAGGGTTTGCGCAGCATTGAAGATTGCTACGTGCTTAACAAAGGCATGAACAGAGCTGCCATTTACGCAGGGTGGCTTGAAATGGATGCCTACATGCGAGATAACAAAATCGAAGGGGTCAAGTCCGAAATCGCCCCACCGACACCTGCACAGGCTCCGGTGGCAACCCCGGCTGAAGAAGTGGTAACTGATGCCAATACAAAACCAAAGGCAGCCGGACGTTAGTTGCCTCCTGGTCTTCAAACTTCCAGTTCAAACACCGCCATGCTTTCAACATGCGCTGTGTGGGGGAACATGTTCACGACACCAGCTGCCACACAACGATACCCCGCTTGCTGCACCAGCAAACCCGCGTCACGCGCCAGGGTGGACGGGTTACAACTTACATAAACAATGCGCCGCGGCGGCATCCATTGCGCTGCACCGTCCATGAGCGGATGTTCAGGTGACCCGAGTTGTTGCTGATGCAAATCTGCCAACGCACGCACCAGTGCAAACGCCCCTTCACGAGGCGGATCTATCAGCCATTTATCCGCATAGCCATCCTGAATCAACACTTCAGGGCGCATTTCAAAAAGGTTTCTTGCTACAAATTCAGTAGCTGACAGCCCTTTATTTATATGGGCTACAGCCTCATTTTTTATAAAATTCTCACGTGACCTGGCAACCAGTGTTTCGCTGCCTTCCACACCCAGTACTGCGCCCGCCTGCGTGGCAATGGGTAGGGTAAAGTTACCCAAGCCACAAAACCAGTCAATCACCCGCTCAGTTTTTTTAGCGCCAAGCAGGCGCAGGGCACGCGACACCAGCACCCGATTGATGTGCGGGTTCACCTGGGTGAAATCGGTCGGCTTGAACGGCATGGTGATGCCAAACTCGGGCAAGGCATAGTTCAGTTCTTCGCCGCCCGCATCAAGCAAATGCACGGTTTCGGGCCCTTTGGGTTGCAACCACCACTGCACACCCGTGTTTACCTTGGCAAACTGACGCAATTTGGCCAAATCACCCTCGCTCAAGGGTTCCAGATGGCGCAAAACCAGTGCCGTGACCCGGTCGCCACAAGCCAGTTCAATTTGCGGCGTGGTTTCTAGCGCCTCAAGCGAAGCAATCAAGGCGCGCAGCGGCAGCAGCATGGCACTGACGTGTGGGGGCAAAACCGGGCAAACCTGCATGTCTGCCACGTAGCGACTTTTACGCTCATGAAAGCCGACCAACACGGTGCCTTTTTTACGCACAAAACGTACCGACAAGCGCGCCCGGTAGCGGTAACCCCAACTAGGGCCCTCTATCGGCCTGAAAATCATGTCGGGCTTGACTTTGCCCAAGTGCCACAGGTTGTCTTCCAGTGCGCGCTGCTTGACGGCAATTTGTGCCGCAGGGTGCAAATGCTGCATCTTGCAGCCGCCACAAGAGCCGGTATGCAAGCCAAAATGCGGGCACAACGGCTCAACTCTTTGTGATGAAGATCGGTGCACCTTGGTGAGTGTGCCCTGCTCCCAGTTGTTCTTGGTGCGGTTGATATTGGCGCTGACATATTCAAACGGCAAGGCACCATCAATGAACACCACCTTGCCATCGGCCTTGTGAGCCACGCCTTGCGCGTCCATATCCAGGGACTCTATCAACAGCCAATCAGCAGGCACAACCGGGCTGGCTGATTTTTCAGAAGATTCAGTCATTCACTCACATTTTCGGAAATAGCCCGACTCAACCATCAGGCGGACACAGGACGCCTTAACGGGCTGGCAAATACTTGGCAGGATCAACCGGTTTACCTTGACGGCGAACTTCAAAGTGCAATTTGACACGATCTGTGTCGCTTTTACCCATCTCAGCTATTTTTTGCCCTTTGAGTACGGATTGATCCTCTTTAACCAACAGCGTCTGGTTGTGCGCATAAGCCGTCAAAAACACGTTGTCATGCTTCAAAATAACCAAATTACCGTAGCCACGCAAACCAGCTCCGACATATACCACCCGACCAGCCGCAGCTGCCAGCACGGGGTCGCCCGCGCTACCAGCAATATCCACACCCTTATTTTTGACTTCATCAAACCCGGCCAATAAGCTCCCATTGGCAGGCCAAATCCAATTCAGATCACCTTCTGATCGGGCAGGTTTTGCGGCAGCGCTCACAGGCGCACTACTGGCGGCAGATGCAGCCGTGACGGACGATTCAGTGACAGCCGATTTGGTGACCGGTTTGACCACCACCTGATTGTCTGTAGGCGGTATCACGCGCAGCACCTGCCCCACTTCAATTCGATTGGGGTTGTCAATGTGGCTCCAGGCAGCCACATCTTTGGTGGATTGTCCGTGGTCAGTTGAAATACGCAGCAAGGTATCGCCCGGTTTGACGGTGTAGTAACCCGGTTTACCCGCATTTTCAAAACCTGGTGGATGTTTCACTGAACCTGTAACCACACCAACACCCATGGTGTTTCCAGACTGTGCAGGACGCTCTTCAACGGGTGCTCGGTTCAAACTCTTGCTGCTGCAGCCGGCCAAAACCAGCAAACTGGTCACCAAAAACAAAGCCAAGCGTGGATTCAAATTCATCATGTAGTCCCCTGTCATGCAACGCCAGATTTTAAAGGCACGAAGTGCACTGCCTCCATCACCGTTTGCTTCAACCCATGTATGGTTTTATCTACCACCACCAGGGCTTGACGAGCCGGACTGCTGGCAGCGGCTGAAACCGGAGCCACCAACCGCCCACCAATCGCCAATTGTTCTAGCCAGGCTGCCGGTATGGCATCTCCACCTGCCGCCGCAATGATGCCCGCATAAGGCGCACCCTTGGCATAGCCCAGCATACCGTCACCCAGCAGCAAATGCAGATTGGCCAGACGGAAATGGCGCAGGTTGTCGCGCGCCTTGTCGTGCAGGCCGCGCAGCCGCTCAATGGAATACACCTCGGTACACAGTTGGCTCAGCACCGCCGCCTGGTAACCGCAACCGGTGCCGATTTCAAGCACCCGCCCCATGGAGCCGCTTTGTCCCTGGCGCAAAAGTTCCAGCATGCGCGCCACCACCCCGGGCTTGGAAATGGTTTGTTCCAGACCAATCGGCAAACTGGTGTCTTCATAGGCTTGATTCACCAGCGCAGAGTCTACAAACCGATGCCGCTCGATGTGTCCCATGGCTTTCAAAACCAACGGGTCGGTGATGCCCTGTTGAGCCAGTTTGCGCACCATGCTTTGGCGCACGGCGATTGAGTCCATTCCCAAGCCGTGGGGCATCAGTCCGGGATGCCCCTTGTCTGAGGCAAGTGCATGCGCCAATGCTGGACGCACTGGGGGGGAGGCCAGCTTGGACTCGCCCAGCCTCGCCGGAAAACCCGGGCGCACCTTTTGCGCAGGCAATTTGTGCAGGGTCATCGGGCAACGGACATCGCTTTGGACAAACCAGCCACGGTTTGCGCCCAATAGCCCAGATGATCATGGTCGGTCAGGTCAACTTTCAAAGGCGTTACGGCAATATGTCCTTGTGCCGTGGCATGAAAATCAGTGCCCTCCGCATCGTCCTTGGCCGCACCAGCGGCACCAATCCAGTACATGGTTTCACCTCGTGGACTTTGTTGGGTGATCACCGGCTCGGCGGCATGGCGACGCCCCAAACGGCACAGCTTCACATGCCCGAGCTGGTCAATGGGCAAATTGGGCAGATTCACATTCAACAACCAGGACGTCTGACCTATCAGGTTTTGCGTGGTCATTTGCAACACCAGTTCACGCACCCGTGCGGCAGCGGCATCCAGATGCAGCCAGTCGCGCTGCACCTGTGAAAACGCAATGGATGGTATGCCAAACAAATAGCCTTCCATGGCCGCACCCACGGTACCGGAGTAAATGGTGTCGTCCCCCATGTTGGCCCCATTGTTGATGCCCGAAACCACCAAGTCAGGGCGATAGTCCAGCAGCCCTGTCAAGGCAATGTGCACACAGTCTGCAGGCGTACCATTCACGTACCGAAAACCGTTGCTGGCACGTTGCACATACAGCGGCGTATGCAGGGTGAGCGCATTGGATTTTGCACTGTTGTTGTGCTCGGGAGCCACCACCTCCACCTCTGCCACATCCTTGAGGGCCTCGTACAAGGCCACAATGCCGGGAGCCTGGTAACCGTCGTCGTTTGATATCAGAATTTTCATAGTGCCGCCTGTATTGCGTTCAATTGTAGGATGGCAGGGTGACATTCAAGCTGGGTCGCCCACGGGACAGGTGCTCAATTTCTTGACCCATATCATGCACCCCTTTTTTCTGGAGACTCCCCATGCACGCTTGGCTTTGCGAAACCCCCACCGGCATTGATGCCCTCAACTGGCAGCCACTGCCCACGCCCCAGCCCCAGGCGGGCGAAGTGTTGATTCATATCCGTGCCGCCAGCCTGAACTTTCCGGATGCCTTGATCGTGCAAAACAAGTACCAGATCAAACCGGCTCTACCTTTTGTGCCGGGTTCCGAGTACGCCGGCACGGTGCAGGCCATTGGCGCAGGTGTCACCCATCTGCAATTGGGTCAAGCCGTGGCCTGCCTTAGTGGCACAGGTGGCTTTGCTACACATACGATAGCGCCTGCCGACATGTGTATGCCACTTCCAAGCGGATTCCCCTTTGAAGATGCAGCAGCTTTCATCATGACCTACGCCACCTCGCACCACGCGCTGGTGGATCGCGGACAGCTCAAGACGGGTGAAACCGTGCTGGTGCTGGGTGCGGCTGGTGGTGTGGGCACGGCGGCCATCCAGATTGCCAAGGCGTGTGGTGCACGCGTCATCGCTGCAGCTTCCAGCGACGACAAATGCGCGCTGTGCCAGCGCCTGGGTGCTGATGCCACCATCAATTACAGCCAGACCGACTTGCGTGAGTCTCTTAAAGCCCTGACTGAGGGGCGTGGCCCAGACGTGATTTATGACCCCGTGGGCGGTGCCTTGGCCGAGCCTGCCTTTCGGTCCATCGCCTGGCGCGGGCGTTACCTGGTGGTCGGATTTGCCGCTGGCCCGATTCCCGCCCTGCCCCTGAACCTGCCGTTGCTCAAAGGCGCGTCCATCGTCGGTGTGTTCTGGGGCGACTTTGCCAAGCATGAACCCCAGGCCAATGCCGCCATGATGCACACACTGGCGAGCTGGTATCTGCAGGGCAAGATCAAACCGGTGATCGACCGCATCTTGCCCATGGCAGAACTCAAAACCGCCTACGCTCTGATGGGCTCACGCAGCGTCAAGGGCAAGCTGGTGCTGGTCAACCCGCCTGTCTGAGCGTGGTTTAACGGGGAATCACAAACTTGGATTCCTCACGCAAACGCCCCGAACTGTCGAGCGACTCAATAGTGAAGTGAATCTCATGGGAGCCGGGCTTGTCGGCCTCGGGCGGCACTTGCACACGCACCGGTATCCAGCGTGCCTTGGTCGACTCCAGGCTCAGGGTGGTCTCGGATGTGATTTGAATGCCAGGCAAACCTTCTACAGAAATTTTGTAGTGTTGTGTGGTTTCGGTCGCGTTCATGACCTGGATGCTATAAACATTTTCCACCTTGCCGTCTTCCACCACCCGAGCCATCACGCCACGGTCGCGCACCACGTCGGCCTTGAATGGCGTGCGCGTGACCAAGCTGATAAAAATGGCCAGCACAATCGCCGTCAAAATTGAGATGTACACCAGCACGCGTGGGCGCAACACACGTTTAAAGGTTTGATCCCGAGTCCAATGGTTGTTCATGGCGTTTTCGGTCGAGTACTTGACCAAGCCACGCGGGTAGCCCACCTTGTCCATCACCGTGTCACACACGTCGGCACAAGCCCCACAGCCAATGCATTCGTATTGCAGGCCATTGCGGATGTCAATGCCCGTGGGACACACCTGCACACACAGGCTGCAATCCACACAGGCTCCCAGGTTCAGGGTGGAGAGATCGGCTTTCTTGGAGCGTGCACCACGCGGTTCACCGCGCTCGGTGTCATAGGTCACGATCAAGGTGTCCTTGTCAAACATGGCACTCTGGAAGCGTGCGTAAGGGCACATGTGTTTGCAGACTTGCTCACGCATGAACCCGGCATTGCCGTAAGTGGCAAAACCATAAAAGAAGACCCAGAAAAACTCCCATGCCGCCAGCTTTAAGCCAAAGAAATCGGCAAACATCTCCCGCATCGGCACAAAGTAGCCCACAAAGGTAAAACCAGTCCAAAAAGCAAACGCAATCCAGACCAGTTGTTTTGCAGCCTTGCGTCCCAATTTTTCAGCCGTCATGGGACTTTCGTCACGGCGCATGCGGGCAGCACGATCACCTTCTATTTTTTTCTCAAACCACAAGAAAATTTCGGTGTAGACCGTTTGCGGGCAGGCATAACCGCACCACAAGCGCCCGGCAATCGCAGTGAACAAAAACAGCGACAGCGCAGCAATAATCATCAACCCGGTGAGGTAAATGAAATCTTGTGGGTAAAGCACCAAACCAAAAATATAGAAACGCCGCACGCTCAGGTCAAACAGCACCGCCTGGCGTTGCCCCCATTCGAGCCAAGGTAGTCCGTAAAAAATGATTTGCGTCACCCACACCATGATCCAGCGCCAGTGTGAAAACACCCCTGACACACTGCGTGGGTATATTTTTTGGTGTGGCGCGTAAAGTGAAATTAGCGCCTCGTCTGGCTCCACAGCGGTAATGGGTATCACTTTTTTGAGATTGCGGTTATCAGCGGTCATCTTGGGTTCCTAAAGGGGTAGAGATAAGCCAAGTTAATCTGGCAAAGCAGCCATCCTGGTCAAAAATTCATCGCGCGACAGAGGGGCAAACAATGGATGCCAACGCCGCTGCTCCAACACGGTGGTCACAGCGCGAGCATGTTGATCATGGCCGGCAAACAGCAGGGTCTCATCCGGCAGGGTAAACACCCGGTGAATCACGCTGTCCCACAAAAGCTCAGGAGCCGCAGGCCGTGCTTGCAAAGGACAGGTTGTGACCGACATCAAATCTCCACAAAACAGACGATCGCGCCATGCAAAACTCAAGCAATTTAGCGTATGCCCCGGTGTGGCCAAAATACGCACCATTTCATGCCCAAACGGCAGCCGCGCATCGTCATCCAATTGAATTTCAGACAACGAATCCCCTTGCACCAAGGGTGCGTTCAATGGCTCCAAGTTGGCTTGCTCCTGAGTTTGCACGGCATCATGGTGATGGGTACGCAGCACCCACTTCAGGCGCAGTTCTCGTTCGGCCAACAACGCCAGCAACAACTGCACATCAGTCCCATGCGGATCCACCAGCACTGCCTCACGGGCATCCTGATCAGCCAGCAAATACGTCAACTGACCTGAACTGTCGTTGCTTAACATTCTGAAGTACACACGATACTTTCTAAAGTTGTGATGACATGACGCATTTATTAACAAAAATCGTGCCAATTCATGAATTTACTTAAAATTATTATAAAAAACATGGTGTTAAATCATTTAATTAAAGTAACTTATAGAAGTTTATGAACTCAAAAACTGTCATAAATGGCACGAAAGCGCCAAAATTGACATAATTAGCTCAAGCACATTGCACAAGCCCTAACTCTCCATGAAACCCTTACCCGAACTGATGTCCTTTGTCGAAGGCCTGCCCGAACCGCACATTTTGTTTGACACCCAGTACCGCATCCTGGCGGCCAATGCGGCTTATCGCAGGCAATTCAGCCCAGAACAAAGTGTGGTTGGACGCACCTGTTATGAGGTTTCGCACCGGTTCAACATGCCCTGTGACCAGGCCGGTGAAACCTGCCCGCTGGCCCGCTCACGCGAGTCCGGTCAGCGCGAACGCGTGCTGCACCTACACCACACCCCCAAGGGCGAGGAATACGTCAACATTGAACTCGCACCGCTGCTCGATGCCAGTGGTCAGCAAGCCTTTTACGTGGAAAAAATGGAGCCTCTCAAAGTGGCGCAAACGCAAGTCACGGTGCAAACCCTGATAGGCCGCAGCCCCGCCTTCATGCAGATGTTGGGTCTGGTGGCACGGGTTGCCCCTTCTGACGCCACTGTGCTGTTGCTGGGCGAATCCGGCACGGGTAAGGAACTGGTGTCACGTGCGGTGCACGAGGCCAGCAACCGGGCAAGCAAAGCACTGGTACCAGTGGACTGCTCCAGCCTGCCCGAGAACCTGTTTGAATCCGAGCTGTTTGGCCATGAGCGTGGCGCGTTCACCGGGGCCAACACCGCACGTGGTGGCCTGGTGGAAGCCGCCAGCGGCGGCACCTTGTTTCTGGACGAAGTGGGAGACATCCCACTGTCCATGCAGGTCAAATTGCTGCGCCTGCTGGAAACCGGCACCTACCGGCGTGTGGGCAGCACCGAGCAACGCCATGCCGACATCCGGGTCGTGTCCGCCACCCACCGCGACCTGGATCAGATGGTGGCGCAGGGAAAGTTTCGCGAAGACCTTTACTACCGCCTGAGCACCTTTCCCATTCAGTTACCACCCTTGCGTGAACGCAGCGATGACATTGCCTTACTGGCCACCGCCTTGCTCGAAAGGGTGACACCGCGGCGCAAGTTGTCTGTGAGCACAAAGGCTATGCAACTGCTGCAAGCCCAACCCTACCCTGGCAACGTGCGTGAACTGCGCAACCTGCTGGAACGCTCTGCACTGATGTGTGACGGCGACACGCTGCAAGCCAGCCACGTGGCACAAGCGCTGCAATCGGGTCGCCGCAGCAACACTGCGCCATCACCGACAGACACATTTTTGACGACGCACCTGGCATCTGCACCAGAAGCCAGTGCCATCGCAACTCCAACCGAACCTGGAGCGCTCAAGTCCGCAGCGCAGTCCGCGTTGAAAGCAATCACTTTGGCGCACACCGGAAGCCGTGCAGAGCTGGCTGCAAAACTGGACATCAGCGAACGCTCGCTGTACCGCAAACTCAAAGCAGCAAATCTGCTTTGATAGTTCTAAATAAATAGCAATGAACCCTTATTTAATATGGGCTAGAAGGCTATTTGTTTAGTAAAAAAAGCAAGGCCACGGCACGCGCTTCCATGGCTTGGCCCAGCCCCACCGGCCCCATTTTTTCAGCCGTTTTGGCCTTGACGTTGACCTGCTCAAGCGCCACGCCCAGCGTCTGCGCCAGCTTGGCCCGAATCGCCGACATGTGCGGCATCAGCTTGGGAGCCTGGGCGATGATGGTGCTGTCCACATTGCCAATCTCAAAGCCCTTTTCGCGCACCCGCCGGGCCGCTTCGGCCAACAGCACGCTGGAGTCTGCGCCTTTAAAGCGCGTGTCGGTGTCGGGGAAATGCGTGCCAATGTCACCCAGTGCGGCCGCACCCAAGAGCGCATCAGTGATGGCGTGCAAGAGCACGTCAGCATCCGAATGGCCCAGAAGCCCGAGGTGATACGGCACCTCAACCCCGCCCAAGATGAGCTTGCGTCCTGACACCAGGGCGTGAATGTCCCAACCTTCACCAATTCTGAAATTCATTTTTAGACCTTAAAAACACCATCGGTAGGTCTTAAACGACCAACTCCATCAGCTTGCCGTAACCATCCACCACGTCGTACTTGACCTGGTCGGATGTGATTTTGGCGAAAAACTTGCGGGCGCATTCAATCTTGCTTTCCTCAATTTTCCGCAGATCCATGCTGGACATGGAGCCCTTGGTTTCGGCAACAAAGTAGACGTGCTTGACCTTGCCTTGCTTGAAGGCAATGGCCCAGTCGGGGTTGTAATTGCCTACAAGGGTGGGGATGAAAAAGCCGCGGGGTAGTTTGACGTACACCACTACCTCTGCGCTGGCATCGAGCTCTTTGACAAAATCGCGCTCAACTTTAACGTGAAACAACGCCCACAGCCGACAAGAATGGCGTGTCGTAGGGTCGACTTTAGTCGGCCATGGCGGGTTGAAACCCTTCCCTACACAGGGCACGCATGTTTCATGCTTTGGGGGGTGTCCTTGTTGAACATGGACGTTAGAGTCAGTCAACCCGTAGTCGTAAATGTGCTGATTGGCTTTCACCGAGCGGCTGAAGTCAATCTTTGACGCCGGTTTGGTAAAAATGTCCAGGTTATACGTGTCGCCTGTCGGGTCGTCCAGCGTCAGCACCTCGGTCAGTTGCTGGTTGTACTCTTCCTCAAACATCTGGGCGTACTCGCCGGGTTGCTCGACCGCATCGCCAGACTCGTTGGTGAAGCTGCGGTATTTGCTAACCGCGTCAATGAAAAACAGCGACAACACCTTGACCCCTTTAGCAAACAGCGCTTGCTCTTTCTCAAAGTGGGCTTTGACTGCTTCCCGAATCTGAATACGGCGCAAAGCCGATTCACTGACATCGCCCGCGGCCTCGCCCGCCACCAGCTCATGCCCATTGGTGAAAGTCACCGCATTGGTGTGCGCATTGATGTCGGACACCACAAAACCCCGGTACTGCTCCAAGTCGCCCGACAGGTCGAACAAGTTGTCGTTGCGGGACAGCCGGCGGACAACGCGCTTGATGCCGTTGTTTTGCCGGGTTTCCAACTCCACGCGTGCCACCGGGGCACTTTTGGACACCTCAATCGACTCCAAATAAAGGTATGCATTGGTGCCGGTCAGGCCCTTGACCGATATGCCACGCACCGCGATTTTCTTAACCAGCTTCTGGTTGTACGCATCCAGCGCATCCAGTCGGTGGATTTTGTTGTGTGTCGTCTTGTGGGTGGCCGAATACCGCAACACTGCCAGCGGTTTGAAGTTGGCCAGAGAATCCAGCGTCTTGCCGCCTTCAATCTTCTGCGGCTCGTCCAGGAACATGATGGGTCGGTTGGCACTGATCACGTCGATGGGCCTGCGCGACTGAAAGTCGTCCAGCTCTTCATAAATACGGCGCGCATCCTTGCCCGTGGCATTGAAGGCCTGCACATTGATTACCATGACGTTGATGCCCGCGTCACTGGAAAAGCTCTCCAAATTGTGCAAAGCTTTTGAGTTGTAAATGAAAAACCGGGCGCGTTTCTTGTAGTCGTCCAAAAAGTGCTCTGCCGTGATTTCCAGCGACTTGTGCACGCCTTCACGAATGGCAATGCTGGGCACCACCACAATGAACTTGCTCCACCCAAAACGGGCATTCAGCTCGAACATGCTTTTGACGTAGCAATACGTTTTGCCCGTGCCGGTCTCCATTTCCACGTCCAGATTGATGTCGCACACCCGGGTTTTGAGCAGCGCGGCGGACAAGGGCAGGTTTTGCCTGCGCTGCACCGCGTGGATGTTTTCCAGCACCTGGCCGGGGGTCTGTGCCAGATCAGCATTTTTGAAACCGGCTGACTCCAACGGTGTCACGAATTGGCCACCGGCATCCACCGCACGGCCTGGGTCGATGCGGTAATTCAAGCCCTCGCGCTTGGGTTGCCCGGCAAAGCAATCCGCCACGGCTTCAACGGCATTGGTCTGGTAGCCCTGTTTTTTGAATTTCAGCTTCATGCGTTTCTCTGCAAATTTCTCTGCAACTTCTCATTGGACAAGCGCACGCCGAATCAAGCGCGCCAACTCCGCAGCTTCGCTGTTATAGGCCGCAATGGATGCATGAACCATTTCCGATTGGGTGATGCCAGTCCAGTCAATCAGATGCCCGGCCTGCAAAGCAAGTTGCGCAATGAATTCGCGTTGTGCCCGGCCATTACCCTCCCGAAAGGGATGCAGTACATTGATTTCGCCCAGGTAGTGCCCGGATCGCTGGCTAAACCGATCAGCATCAAGCCCGTGCAAATGCTGCTCCTTGGCAAGTTGCCCAAATAATTGGCTGGCTGCGCTTTCAATCACCATTTGCCGGGCAAAGTCGGTATTGCTCTTCTGGATTTCCACCACGCGAAGTTGCCCTGCCCAGTCATACACATCGGAAAAAAGTCGCTGGTGAATGGCTTGCAAGTGCAACAGGTCGAAGTTGCCCTGCACCGGTTGCTCGCATAACTCGCTGGTGCGCAAAAATGACAAGCTGGACTCCGCTTCATCCAAGGCCGCTTGGTTTTTGATGTCCAGCAAATTTCGCAACACCCCCGTGTCATTGTCCAGATACGGGTCGCCCTGGTCACCCGCGTATTTCATGCAGCTGCGCGTTGAAGTCGGGCTTTGAAATCAGCAATGGCCTGACTGATTGTCTTTTCGCCATGCGCCCACTTTTGGGCATCTTCCAGCACTTGTCGCTCGGGCGCCAAACCTTCCATGTGTTGGCTGGCCAGTGCGTTTTGCACCGCTGCCAGGCGGGCTACCCGCTCTTGCTCTGCAATCATGGTGGACTCCTTCATCGAAACATTGTGGGTCTGAGGGCAGTTTATCGGTTTCAAATCGTTTTGACTTCGGTGCTGGGGCTCATCAGCTTGAAAATTTGTTCGACGTTAATCTTGACACTGTCATTGGCAAAACCAGAATCACGGAACACGGCGCGCAGTGGCTGCCGCTTAGCCAGCAGCTTGACGAATTCTTCGCTGACAGCTTGTCGATATGGGCCTGGGTCAGGTCAGGGCTGTGCATTTTTAGTTTATTCATGGTCAAATTGGCTTGTAGCCCTTACATAATAAGCGCAAGCAGCTATTAAAAATGTAGCTATTGCAGTATTGGCTTTGTTCATCAGGCCAGCGCGTGAAGCTCGGTGCGAATGGTACGCAACTGGGCGTTGATCTCTATCCTGCGGTTGAACTGGTTGGTCAGCGCCAGGCGCGTTTCCAGCTTGGCCGCTGCCGTTTGCTTGGCTGACAAGAGCGACAACCGTTCCAGCTGGTCCCGCAATGACTCGCCAGCGCGAGCCGACACAACCAAATGTTGGCGCAAAAGCTGCTCATACAGCCCCTGTAAATCCAGCGCCACCGGCAAGCCGGGCCGGACAACACCATCTTTTTGCCACGGTGCCGCATGGTAATCACCCACCACCCATTGTCCGCTGGCCGCATCACTGGGGCGCTTATAGGCTGCAACGGGTTGGCTGTGGCCCCCGTACCGCAGGACAAACAGAATGGGAAAAGGGATGGCCTTGTCGATGCACCGAAGCACGGCATGATTGACATCTGGCAGCTTCAAGGCAAGCTCGAACACTTCAATTTCCGGCACGTCTGGCTTGGCGGGCAGGTTAATGGTCTCGGGGGCCAGTTTGTAGACCCATGTGATGCTCTCGACCTGATCGACAAACAGCGCGCGCAAGGCGGCGCTGGGCTTGGCGTGCGCGTAAATTTTGGCTTTGGCCACGGGCCTGGCCACTGCGGCCTTCGGCGGCCAGGCGAACAAGGCGTGTGACACAAGCGTTACCAAACCTCCAGCCTCAAGCGTTGATTCACGCCAGTTGGCATCTGCGCAAACGCCTTGTCACGGCTGACCAGAGTGACATCCAGCGCTACGGCGTGGGCGGCGATCATCATGTCAAAGTCGCTGAGGTTGATGCCTTGGGCTTCCAGAGAGGCGCAAAACTCGCCATAACAAGCAGCTACATCCTCATCCCAAGGCAATACATCCACACGGAGCAGCACTTGGGTCAGGGCATTTCGCAAGCGGATGGGCTGCCCTTTGCGGTGCAAGCCGTATTCCAGCTCTGCAAGGGTCACGCTGGACATGACAGCCTGGCCCACGGGTACCTTCGTTAGGTGCGCCAGCAAGGCGGCATCGCGCCCCTGCATGATGTGGCTGACCACGTTGGTGTCGAGCATGTAGCGCTGGTTCATTCTTGGAAGCCCTCAAAAGGGTCGCGTCGTGTACGGGTTTGGTGGCGTTCAATCACCAAGTCTTCGTCCTTGTTGAGTGCCACCACGTCTAGCAGGCCTTGCCAGTCCGTCGGTTTACGTGACAGCACCACATCGCCCGTGATGGGGTCACGGCGGATGAAGACTTCTGCCACGTCAAAGCGGAATTCCAGCGGCAAGCGAACCGCCTGGCTGCGGCCAGTGGCAAATATTTTGGCGGTTTGCTGCATTTTGCAAGCCCTTTCGTTGAGCGGTATGTCTCATGGTATGCATCCATGGCTTGACTGTCAACCCACGTTTTCTACACAGACTGAATCACCAAGAAGCTGACCAGCTCGAAGACTTCCATGCCGATCAGGTTCTAGGTCAAAGCACTGGTTTTGCCCGGTGAAAACAGGCTGTCCACCTCTTGCTCCTGCTGGCGCTCAATCATGGCTTTGGGTTGCGCGGTTCTCCGTCTTTTTTGAGCCGCACACCTGGCGGCACAGTCTGCTTGATGTCGTCACCCAGCAGGTTGTTGATGTTGTCGATGAGTTTCATGCTTGTTCGATCGCGGCAGCAACTATTTATCAAAGATTGTTCATTAGGGTTTGAGATGATGGCGAGCAGGTTTGCGAGGTGGTTTGGGTGGCTGTGAGGCGTTCATAGCTTGGCTATGGACACCGAACAGACGCACAAAATGACCGCAAAGCTGCCGCCAGCGCTCAAACAGGTGCGCAGCACCGCCTAATGGACAATTTCGGTTTATGCTGTTGCGCGCGCCACCAACACCGCCTGCGCCAGCTCAAAGTCTTCCGCAAAGGTCACCTTGAAGTTTTGCGCACTGCCCGGCACCAGCTTCGGAGCCAGGCCCATGGCCTCAATCGCGCTGGACTCGTCGGTGACCGCATCGCCCGCCAGTTCCAAGGCTTCAAGCAAGCTGCCAAGGCGAAACATCTGCGGCGTTTGTGCCAACCATTTGTCAACGCGTGGCAAGGTGGCACTGACCCGGCAGCCCTGCGCCTGCTTCAAGGTGTCGGGCAACGGCAGCGCCAGCAGGCCGCCCACTTCGTCATCCAGACAGGCATCAAGCAGCTGGTTGATTTGCGCCGGGGTAATCAGGCAGCGCGCTGCATCATGCACCAGCACCCAGTCGTGCGCTGCAGCACCTTCATCCAACAATGCATTTAAACCATTAAATACGCTTGTAGCCCTTGTGGAACCTCCGCAAGCAGCTATTAAAAACGGAGCATTTGCAGCCGCTTGAGTTTGAGGGAATGGGTCTTCAGGCGACACCACCAGCAAGGTCTGGTCTATGCGCGGCACTTCGGCAAACGCGGCCAGGGTGTGCATCACCATCGGTTTGCCCGCAATGATCTGGTATTGCTTGGGGCCAGCCGCACCAGCACGTGAGCCCGTGCCGGCACAGGGAATAAGCGCCCAACAACGCGGTGTGGTGCTGGGTTTGAGGGTGATGTCGGTGAGTTCGGTCATGGTGTGGGCTGCATTCTAGAATCGCGTTCTTCACACCCTGCCCTCACCGTTGCAGGGTTTTGGTGTTTTTACTCGGCCCAACCGGCCATTTAGCTGCAGCAACGTCTGCGACCTGGAATTCATGGACTTACCCAAACTCACCCCCGGCAAGCGCTACACCCTGCCCCGCCCGGTTGGCTCAGCCGACGCGCTGCTGTTGGCGCAACTGGCGCTGCGTGACAAAGCGGCCGGCAAGGTCATGGCCATTGTCACGGCCGATGCGCCCGATGCCC
>Ga0210041_1000552_pt1 | contig 40980 bp, 38 predicted proteins | sample CryGeymeta201503_FD_183973 | JGI IMG/M metagenome (GOLD analysis project Ga0210041, IMG submission 183973) | Groundwater microbial communities from Crystal Geyser aquifers in Utah, USA - Crystal Geyser metaG 2015-03 (SPAdes) (version 2) | ecosystem: Environmental > Aquatic > Deep subsurface >... | reverse complement strand
CCCCCTGCTCACACCGGATGAAACCATGCGCCTGCCACCCGCTGACGAACTGGTGTTTGTCGCCGGTCACGCGCCAATTTACTGCCAGAAAATCATCTATTACAAGGACGCAGCACTGGCGCAAAGACAGATGCTTGGCGCCGCAAAACTGATCGGAAATTCAATGATTGACGCGCGCGTCAAAAGCACTCGAAGCTGACTGACAGAACTCTTGAAGCATGCAAGCCAAACAACTGAACCTCGTACCGCTTTATGTGACGCTACTTGCGATGTCAGCGACGGCGATTTTTGCCATCGTCGCAAAGTCATCTGGCCTCGTTTTGAATGTCACTGGCTCGATGCCTGGCACCGTCTACAAGCTGGGTCATGGTGAAAAAGGCAGCCTTACCAGCTTTTGCTCGCCGATTCCACATCCGTCCATCGGTCACGGCGCGTGCCCTGATGGCAGCTTGCCCTTGATTAAAAGAGTGGTGGGGGTTGCTGGTGATCGTGTGACGGCAACGGATCACGGTGTCGAAATCAACGGACAGCCAGTGCCAAACTCAAAGCCGCTTGACCTGGCTACCAAGGGACAGGCACTTCCCCATGTGCGCGGAATTTTTGTGCTCAAGCAAGGGGAAATCTGGACTGCAGGTGAGCACCCGAACAGCTTTGATTCACGGTACTTTGGGTTTGTGAAATTTCCAATGAGTGACCGCCACAACAGGACGCGCAAATCTTCGTCTGATTTCGTTGAAGACTGATCGGTTTACTGCGCGCCGTTTAACGTCCGGTATGTGTCACTTTCAAGGCACTGTCGCGCGAACTGCGGCAACCAGATCGTCAGGGGCAATGACTGGTTGAGTCAAAAAGGGAACAGATCGCATTGGCAAATCTTTGATCACCCCAGCACCTTGCAGTGCCATGGCCACCAACTCTGTGCAATAGAGCTTTTTGCCGTCATCATCCAGCGCTAACTGGTCGTCAAAGGGCCGCCCCAAAAGCGATTTGGCAGCGCTTTGAACGGCATCGACCTTGTCCACGGGTGTCAGCAACACGTCACCTGCTGAAGCCTGCTCCGCACTGAAAAATACCTCCGGCTTTTCGAGCTTGGTGCCAACGCCTGGCATGGCACTTTCAATGTAGATTTGGCCATCCGGTATCAACTGCACGGCGATGCCTACATGACTCCATTTGCCACCACCCTGACCAAACAGTACCGCTTGCGTGATGGGGTCATTGTCAAGGCCACGCCGCGCCACAACGGCCCCGGGTCGAACTGCTGCAACCACACGATCTCTCCAAGCCTCTGTTTCTGCCCGGGAAAAAGTGGCTGTCACCATAAAGACCATGGCCACCACGATGCGGCTGGTGTGCTTCACCGAGGAGAAAAGCCAGCGTTTGCCAGCCCTATGCGAACTCTGTCGAGGGCATCACGAATGAGATACGCCTCAAAGTCGTCTACTGCATTGCTTCGCATTTCTGAAAATCCAACCCGCTTGACAAATTGGGCCAGCGCGCTTGCCAGTGCTTCATTCATTTCCACCGTAAAAGTAATCATTTTAAAATAAACAAATAATCTGTTTTAATGGAAAAATAAATATTAATCATTGCCGTCATTCAAACTTTCCAGGTCATGGAGAAAGTTTTACAAGAAGCGATAGTTAATATATCTAAAAAATCGTTTGATAACCTCAATAGATATAAACCAAAATACCGGAAAAACAAATCTGCAAACTGTCAGCCATGCGCCAAACCCCATCAAAGCCAGGATGGCACCTTGCTTTTGATCCCAGGCGAGAGACCCAAACCAGAGCGCGCCACCCCAGACCAGGCAAGTGACTGCAAGGCAAAGAAGCCACTTGGTGTAAAAGGCTACTTGCCCGCACCTGTATGCAGTGCTATTGATCCAGCGCCTTGCAGTAGCTCTACGATTGGTGGTCATGGGAAAGTAATCTAATCAGATGAAAATAAATATGATTCACTATTATTTTTAGCAGCATGATGTCATTATTTATTTTAACTCAGAGTGGCTAAAAAGTTAATATACAAATTAATACGATGTTGTTTTTAAAACTCATAATTCCAGTTCTTTATTCCTTGTCTTCTCAGCGGATAAAAATGCCAATTCCGGGTTTTTAACTTTGATACCCATTTGCATTGCTTCTTTGGCAGCCAACTCCCGAAACGTCAGTGATCCTGTGACAAATATTTCGCCGCCAAATTTTTGAGAGGCCAGTAACAGCCCTGCGCGCATGGCTTGTGCGTCGCTTTCTTTCGTTACATCGATTCGCGGTCCGCTGTCGGTGAGTCTTACCGTGCCATGGGCGTCAAGGTATTCAATGCAGTGTTCTGGTGTGATCCTGAGCTGAGCGGTGCGGATGTCAAAGTCGTCGGGTCGTACCGTGCCCCTGATGCTGTTTTCCCGGCTTGCTGCGGGGAAAATATGACCGAGGTCTTCGCCCTCGATGCCCGCCTTTTGTTTGGTTTTGTCACGCTGGGCCCGGTAGCGCAGCCCGCGAAGTGCAGAGATTGCCGCCTCGTTGCCTAGCGCTGCCTGCCGCTCCAGCCAGGGCAGCCATTCCATCGCGTTCGCATAGGTGAGAGCCAGGCGTTCACGCTTTTGCCGGTCTGCCAGGTCCTCCATCGCCGCTGTGCGCTGTGCCGCCCACAAAAGTCGCGCTACGGGGCTGCCGTATTGATGCTGCAGCTGGGTCGTGGTTCCGGCTCTGACAGCCGCAAGCTGTTGGAGCAGGTTTGATTTTTCTGCCTTGTGAAGCTCCCGCAGCTCAAGCCTTGCGGCCTTTCGACTGTCCTTTGCCGTGTACTTTTCTGACTTGTATTGCTCAAAGAGCGCTGTGCGTGCGACGGCACGATCCAATCTGGCTTGTTCGCGTTGCTCGTCGCGTCCGGTGCGCCCGGGATGTTCACGCGAATCTGGGTCAGTACCGCAGGCAACACGGGCAACGTAGTCGTTGTAAGTGGCTCCCTCATGGGTGCTGTTGGGCGATGTGGTCTGTCCCGCAGGGAGGTCGTGCGGCTGGTAGTCACCAAAGCGCTTTTGCAAGCGTCCCAGACTCAGTGCATAGTGAACGGCCGAAGCTTTGGTTTGCGTTGCCTTGTCGAGCATGTCCGTTTCGAAAATCAAGCCGGATTTGACTTTCACCACACGCAAGCCTCTGGCGACGCATGCGCGATGGAACTCCTGCCAGTTCTGCGTTGCCACCAGCTCTGGTGCAACCTTGTTTTTGAGCCAGCCTGCCAGGGATGGCAGTCCTGCCTTGACTTCCCCCATGCGCGCCTTCACGGCGGGTGCATACGGTGCCAGCGACTTGTCGATTTCAAGACCGAGTTGGCGGCGCAAGGCATGCGACAGCCGTTTGATTTGCCCGTCGATGACCACGTGGGGGCCGTTGTCGTGTTGCCAGCCCTGCTCCAGTTCGATTTCCCGACAGGTTTTGTCCAGCACCAGGAAGTCATAGCGCGGTGGCCCGGTCAGTATCAAATGCTCAGGGTGGACACGGTTGGCAATGATGTGGATGTGGTGGTGGTGATCTTTGTCGCGGTGGATCGCAAAGAATGCCTGGTTGTCGGCCATGCCAACTGCGTTGAGCGCCTTGGTGGCGGCGGCCGTAGCTTGGTCAATGGTCGGCTGCTCGCCAGCCTTCCATGACAGGACGACGTGATAAAAAGGATTGGTTTGGGGATGGGCTCTTGTTCTTGCGGCCCAGGCCCGTGCCGTACTGTCCATCCACTTGATGATTTGCCTGCGATCGTCCGGGTCAGTGGGCTTCAGGCCTTCCATGTTGAAGGATGCGGCTTCCAGCACGCCCTCGCGCACCAGGTAATTGGCGCCATCCTCGGGGGCGTGCTGGCCGGGATCTGGTTGTTCGGGCGCCTTTTTGAGGTCGTCAACGACATAGTTGGCTGCGCTGGCCACCGTTTTCCAGGACTTCTTCAGCAGGATGACCTTAGCCAGCATGAGCCCTTTCGGCTGCCCTGCCCTTGCCACCTGAGGTGGTCTCTTCAAGGCTGTCAGCACTTTCACGCAACTCTTGGATCAAAGCCCACCATTTTTTGCGGTCTTCGGACGTCCAGCGGATATCTCTGGCGGGGTACAGGTGCTTGAGCATGGCACCCAGACGGCGAAATTCGTAGCCGGCCTGCGCTCTTTCAATGGTGACATAAACCGCACCATGCAAGGCGCTGTCGCGGATCATCTGCGACACACTGACGCCAAGCGCTGCTGCACGCGCGCTGAAGCGCTCTGCTTCATCGGGCGAAACCCTGAGTTTCAAGAACGTCGAACGCGGCATGATCAAAAAAGACCACGCGACCGTTCACCGCGTTGTGGGCGCCGTGTCGCCGCGGCGGTGGTAAACGGGCTGACAAATAGCACCACGCCAGGCATTCTTTTCATTTGCATCTCCAATCGACTATCCGCCACGACGGCGGATAGCCCATACGGGTGCGTCGCAAATGGGGACGCACGCGCTGGGTGGCCAGTTGGGCTGTTGGGCTGAAATGTACTGACAAAGCGGACAAAGCGCCGCGACTTCGTTTTGACAGTCCGTTTGAGCGTCGCCCAGGGGCTAGCCTCACGGCTGGGGTTGTCGAATGACATCCCCAATGAGTTGAATCATCCTTTCGGATGTTGCGACAACGATCGTTGTCGGGGTGTCATTAGGCAAACCGGGTGCCTTGCAAGCTTGGCTGGGTTCCGGTCAGTTCGTAAACAATTTTTTGAATTGACCAAGATTGCGAAACTTGCGTGAGCATCCAGGCACGAAACTGAACTTTTCTGGTGGGCTGAAACGGACTGGCAAGGCGAACAAAGCGTAGCGACTTTGCTTTGGCAGTCCGTTTGAGCGTCGTCCAGGGGCTAGCCTTACGGCTGGGGTTGTCGAATGACATCCCCAATGAGTTGAATCCGGGCTGCGTGTGGATGTTGCGATAGCGATCGTCACCCGAATGGGACAAGACAAGCCGGGCGCTTTGCAGGATTGGCTTGGTTCGAAGAATAGAGCGCGGGCTGAAAGCATCGTCAAAATTTCTTGGCATGAACGCCAACAAAAACTCGATTTGGCTTAAAAACTGCCTACCGGGAGAAACCGGCACAAAACGGGCACACTGAAAAGGCAAGCAACGGGCACAGTTCCGGCACAAAACGGGCACACTTCCGGCACAAAACCGGCGCAATTTTGGAAAAACTCGAGACACTCCTTGTCATTAAAAACCCCAACCTAAAGCGTACAGACGAAAAAAATCCCCTGTAAGTCATTGATTTACAAGGGATTTTCTAAACTATCTGGCGGAGCAGGGGGGATTCGAACCCCCGGGGGATTTAACTCCCCGCACGCTTTCCAGGCGTGTGACTTAAACCACTCATCCACCGCTCCGAAGCCGGGCATTCTAGCGGAGCCCGCCCTTCTGGCTGGACATGGACCGAAAAAAACCGCCCGAAGGCGGTTTTGATGGCGTCACTGCACCGATCAGTTTAGAGCGGTTTTCTTGCCACCAGCGTAGGTCGACAAAGTCATCGCCGGATTCTTGATTTCACCATTGGACTCAAACTTGATGTTGGCGGTGACACCCTTCAAGTTGGTTTCAATGATCTTGGGCGTATACACCTTGGGATCCGTGGAGTTGGCACGCTTCATTGCATCAACCAAAACAAAGGTCGCGTCATAGGTATAAGGGCTGTAAATCTGGAATTGACCCGGATACTTGGCGTCGTACTTTGCCTTCCAGGCTGTGCCGCCCGGCATCTTGGCGATTGAAGCACCACCTTCGGCACAAACTACGCCGTCAAGGGCCTTGGCTCCAGCTGCTATCTTGATGAGTTCGTTGGTGCAAATACCATCACCACCCAGGTACTTCACATTAGAGAGGCCTAACTGATCCATCTGACGCAACATTGAGCCAGCCTGAGCGTCCATACCGCCAAAGAAAATCGCGTCCGGTTTCTTGGCCTTGATAGCGGTCAAAATGGCCATGAAGTCGGTGGATTTATCTGTGGTGAATTGCTGGTCAACCACTTCCATACCTTTTGCCTTGGCGTTCTTCATGAAAACTTCCGCCAGAGGTTGGCCATAACCGGTACGGTCGTCAATAACGGCAACTTTCTTAACCTTGAGGACGTCTGCGGCATAAACGGCCACACCACTACCCAACGCGAGGTCATTGGCAATGATGCGGTAAGTGGTCTTGTAGCCAGGTTTGGTCAGGTTGGGGTTTGTTGCAGCGCCCGTCACCATGGGAATACCGCAGTTGTTATAAATCTTCGATGCAGGAATGGTGGTACCCGAATTCAGGTGACCAACCACGCCGGCAACCTTGGCGTCGCACAGTTTTTGTGCAACAGCGGTGCCCTGTTTCGGGTCAGCTGCATCATCTTCGGCCGCAATTTCAAACTTGATGGTCTTGCCACCGATCTTGATCTTCTGGGCGTTCAGATCCTCGATGGCCATACGCACACCGTTTTCATTGTCCTTGCCGTAGTGGGCTTGTGACCCGGACATGGGCGCCACGTGGCCAATCTTGACAACAACTTCCTGCGCCACAGCAACGCCAGCAGCAACAGCAACCGCAGCGGCAACGGTCAATTTCAATTTCATTTGCATAAACAACTCCAGGTTAATAAAGGTTGTGAATTGAATAATTCAGCAACCCGAACGATACAGCAAATTTTGGGCCAATCGCAACGCTCGAACGTTTGCGCGCCTAGTAGAAACCCTAGGAATCAGCGTCTTCCTGGGTCGCAATGGGGCGTTGGTGCAAGCAGTCGGTCACAGCCTGCGCAATCAGTTGCTCCATCTCGCCGTGCAGGCGTCTGCTGATGTCATCCCAAGGCTCGGTGACCAGGCTTTTGACTAATCGCTCGTATTCTTGCTGCAAGCGACGCTCAAAAGCCGGCCGCAACTGGCACCGAACAGCTTCCACCAGCGCCTGTACATCGGGTGCAGGTCGGCGGGAACCATAGTCCAGCGTGGCTGGGTCAACCACTTCAGTCAAGGTCGGAATGAAGCGCGGCACATGGCGGGGATCGGTGCTCATTGCATTGCCCTGCCCTGCGCGTCATGGCGCGCCAGTTCAGCGCCTGCTTGCGCGTAGTGACGCCAGCGCTGGCGCGCAGCCTGGCGGCTAGCATCGTCGAGTCCCACCACTTCGATCACCCGTTCAAAAGCGGTGAAATCTTCGGGTGCACACTCGCAAAAATTGACCAGCACGTTGCCATGTGTAGTGGGCGTCAAAACTGATGTCAAGACAACGCGGGAACGTGCAATTACCTGACCGGTTGCGTTGCTCCGACAATGCGGCACAAATTCGATGGGGGACAGTTGCCACAACGCGCGATCGAGCTGTTCCAATTCTTCTTTGGGCACCCACAGCAGCAATTTGGCGCCGGTAGCGACGCCTTTGCGCACCAGCCGACAGGTGTAGTCCACCCTGTGGTTAACGTTGTAATGAAAAACAATGCTTGTCACGCGTCAATGACCTCGATCCGCCACCGACAACAGGTAGTCCAGCAGCAACCCCACCGGCCGGCCGGTAGCTCCCTTGGCAGTGCCGCTTTTCCAGGCGGTACCAGCAATATCCAGATGCGCCCAGGGCTGCTTGCCAGCAAATCGCTGCAAAAACTTGGCGGCAGTGATCGCACCACCTGAACGACCGGCGACGTTGGCGACATCGGCGAAACTGGTTTTAAGACCCTCGGCGTAGTCGTCGTCCAGCGGCATGGGCCAGCACGGGTCGTGCGCTGATTCTCCGGCTTTGAGCAGAGCCGCAGACATTGCTTCGTCGGTACAAAAGAAACCGCTGCGTACCGCGCCCAAGGCGACGACACAAGCGCCGGTCAGGGTCGCCACGTCGAGCACAGCGCGAGGTTTGAAGCGTTGAGCGTAAGTGAGTGCATCGCACAGCACCAAACGCCCCTCGGCGTCGGTGTTGAGCACTTCAATGGTCTGGCCACTCATGCTGGTAACCACGTCGCCAGGTTTGACCGAACGTCCACTCGGCAAGTTTTCACACGACGGAATCAGGCCGACGACATTGAGGGCAGGCTGTAACTGCGCTAGCGCTCTGAACACGCCCAGCACGCTGGCGGCACCGCACATGTCAAACTTCATCTCGTCCATTTCCGCTGCTGGCTTGATCGAGATGCCACCACTGTCAAAGGTAATTCCCTTGCCAACCAGCACCACAGGCGCGGTTGCCTTGGCCGCCCCCGCATACTGGAGCACGATGAAGCGCAGCGGTTGATCGGAGCCTTGGGCGACCGCCTGAAATGCGCCCATTCCCAACCTTGCAACCTCTTTGGGTCCCAGCACCTGGCACGTGACGCCGGACAACTTGGTCAGCGCGCGGGCCGCCTGCGCTATGAGAGCGGGTGTGGCGTGATTGGCCGGGCGATTACCCCATTCTTTGGCCAACTCAATGCCCATGATGGCAGCGACTGCCCAGTCAAACGCACCACGTACGCTCTTGCCGAGCGGACCAGTCAGCGTGATATCGCGCAACGAGCGCTCCGGCGGATTCGATTTGGTGGTGGTATACGAGTAACTGGCATCTGCCAGCGCGGTGAGTGCCACGCGCACCGCCAAGGCTGAAGGCTTCTGCAAAAAACAGAGTGTCAAGCGCTTTGGTCTGGACGATTTGACGCTCACAAACGCAGCTGTGCCCGCCTTTTTGACATCAGTTGCCCCGCCAGGGCCAATCTGCGCCAGCACCAAATGGGTGGCAGCAATCCCCTCAGGTCGAAAGATATCCAGAATTTGCCCTGATTTAGCCTGAAAATCTCCCGCTTCCATCACCTTGTGGATGATTCGGGACACGGCGTCCTGCGCTGGCTCAAAAGCATCGTCAACAAAAACGATCAAAACGTCGGTTTTTTCGGACGCCAGAGCTTGGCGCTGCAGAGGTTTGATGTGAAAGTTCATAATTGGTCATTCATTATTTCAAGCGATGTTATTCCATTCCTCCGTCCGCAAAGAATTGGCTCGCAGCTTCGGTGCCGTACTGGTCGTGCTTGTTACGGTGGTGATGACCATGACGCTGATTCGTACCCTCGGACAAGCCTCGCGCGGCAATTTCAACCCGTCCGATGTGACCCAGATCATGGGCTATACGGTGCTCGCATATATGCCCACTCTGCTGTCGATGAGCTTGTTCATTGCGGTGATTTCAACCTTGTCCCGGATGTACCGTGACAGCGAAATGGTGATCTGGTTCTGCAGTGGCAAAGGGCCGTCATCGCTTGTCAAGCCGTTGATGCACTTTGCTTGGCCCGTTTTTATGGTGGTTGGGTTGTTGGCGCTGCTGGTTTTGCCTTGGAGCAACCAGCGTATCGAAGACCTGAAATTCCAGTACGAGCGCCGTGGTGATCTCGATCGCATTGAGCCCGGGCAGTTTCAGGAGTCGGCCAACGGTGAACGTGTGTTTTTTGTTGAAAAGAACCCTCTAGGGCAAAGTACCGGCTCCAACGTGTTCATCGCTTCAACCGAGCGCGGCAAAGAAACGGTGACGTCGGCACGCAGCGGCCGGATAGAGCAGTTACCCGAGGGGCAGTTTTTGATGCTCAACAACGGACAGAGGCTCGAACGCGTCATCGGTACAGCCGACCTCAAACTCAGCGAATTTGTTGTCTACGGCACCCGTATCGGTGACGACGCGCAAAGTCTCGCAAGCTTCATTCCGGTCAATACCCTGCCCACGCTTGCGTTGATCAACAAGCCTGACCTAACCAGACAGGGTGAGTTGTCCTGGCGCATTGGGCTTTTGTTGGCTGCTATAAATTTTGTGATCATCGGCATCGCCGTGTCCAACGTCAATCCCCGGCTCAATAAAAGCATCAATCTGATTTTCGCTATGTTCACTTTCATTGTGTATTTCAATCTGCTGAACTTGGGGCAAAGCTGGATTGCATCGGGCAAGCTGCCTTTTCTGGCATTTTTGGTGGTGTTGCACGGCGGCGTTTTCCTAGTGTCGACATTTTGGCTGGCCAAGGGTCACAACAATTGGCGTTTGCGACAACTTTTGCTGCGACGCAAGCGGCTAGGCGCGTCCACCGGGGACGTGCGATGAAGACCTTGCGCCGCCTGATTTACGGCGAGGTACTGCGTGCGGTGGCTTTCATTACCCTCGGATTTTTGTCCCTGTTTTTTTTCTTCGACTTTGTTGAAGAAGTTCAAAGCGTTGGTCGTCACTCAGAGACGGGTTACCAGTTGGTGCACGCGTTTGGTTATGTGGCGCTGCTCATTCCAAGTCACCTCTATGAATTGATGCCGATTGCCGTCCTGATTGGCACTATTTTTGTAATGGCCAGGCTAGCGCAAAGCTCCGAATACACCATTTTGCGAACCAGTGGCCTGGACCCTTGGCGTGCGTTGCGCGCCCTGCTGCTACTGGGATTGGGGTTTGTGATCTTTACCTTTGCGGTTGGTGACTATGCCTCCCCGGTGGCCGACCGTGCCGCCCAGTTGCTCAAGGCAAAGTACACCGGACGAATTACTGTGGGACAAACCGGCGCCTGGCTGAAGGAGCGCCAAGCTTATAGCACGTACGCGGTCAATGTTGGCGAATTGGCCTCCGACGGGGGCTTGCACGGTGTGCGTATTTTTGAATTTGACAACCGCGGACTGCTGGCATCCATGACGCAGGCCGATTCAGCCGTAATCCAGGAAGACGAGGCTTGGCTACTGCAGCAAGTCAACCGGTCTGAATTTACCATGATTGAGGGTAAAAATGCACAAATTGAACGCGTCAAACTGGAGAGTCTGCGTTGGCCGAATCAGATTTCTACTGAGATGGTGTCGGCGGCACTGCTCAAACCCGAACGGATGAATACGGTCGATCTTTACCAATACATCGAGCATCTGCAAAACAACGCCCAGGCCGCCCAACGCTATGAAATCGAGTTCTGGAAGAAGGTGTTTTACCCCTTGAGCTGCTTGGTGATGGTGGTGCTGGCGCTGCCGTTTGCCTACTTTCATTTTCGCTCGGGTGGCTTGGCGAGCTATGTTTTTGGTGGCGTCATGGCTGGTATCAGCTTCTTCCTGCTGAATAATGTATTTGGCTACATGGGCAACCTGCAAAACTGGCAGCCTTGGCTGGCTGCTGCCCTGCCCGGCCTGATTTATTCGATCTTGTCGCTGAGCGCTTTTGCCTGGCTGGTTTTCAGGCACTGATCTTCCTTATGCGTGCCACCTTGTTTTTTGCCCATGGTTCCCGTGATGCGGCTTGGCGCGGCTGCGTTGACAAAATTGTGCAACAGGCGATTGAACTCGACCCAAAGGCATTGGTTGGGTGCGCCTTTCTGGAATTGATGCAGCCTGATTTAAACTGCGCTGTTGCCAGGATGCACGCTCTAGGTGCGACGGAAATCATCATCGTGCCGCTGTTTCTGGGCTTGGGCAAACACGCGCGCGAGGATACCCCCAAGCTGGTGGCACAACTCGCATGCGCCCACCCTGACCTGCGCTTGGTACTGAAGCGCTCTGTTGGCGAAGAACCAGAAGTGATCGATTTGTTGGCGAAAATGGCGCTATTCAACCCCTGACCCTCCCCCGGACCTGCCAATGAATCTGCACCAATTCCGCTTTATTCAGGAGGCCGTCCGACGCGACCTGAATTTGACTGAAGCCGCCAAAGCGCTGCACACCTCGCAGCCCGGCGTGTCCAAAGCCATCATTGAACTCGAAGACGAGTTGGGCATCGAGATTTTTGCGCGCCATGGCAAACGGCTCAAACGCGTCACCGAACCAGGTCAGGAGGTTGTCAAAGGCATCAACATCATCATGCGCGAGGTGGGTAACCTCAAGCGCATCGGTGAGCAGCATTGCATGGGCGACAGTGGTACCTTGTCGATTGCCACTACCCACACCCAGGCGCGCTACGTCTTGCCAGAACCAGTCGCCAAGCTGCGCAAGGCTTTCCCCAAAGTCAACATCAGCTTGCACCAAGGATCCCCCGACCAGGTTGCGCGCATGTTGATCGATGAAGTGGCTGAAATCGGTATCGCCACTGAGTCGATTGCGTCATATGATGAACTGGTGACGCTGCCTTGCTACGAATGGCAACATGTGCTGGTGCTGCCAGCTGGTCACGCTTTGTGCAGCAAGGAGCACATCACGCTGGAAGACATTGCAACAGAGCCCATCATTACCTACCACCCCTCCTATACCGGACGCACGAAGATCGACCACGCATTCGCGATTCGCAAGCTTGAACCGCGCATTGCTCTGGAGGCTATCGATTCGGATGTGATCAAGACGTATGTCAGGCTCGGTTTGGGCATTGGGATCGCTGCCGAAATGTCGGTGCGCGATGTGCTGGACGATGGCGGTAAAAGTGATCTCGTGGTGCGTCCCGCCGGCCAGTTGTTTGGCCAGAATGTGGCGCGCGTGGCGTTTAAGCGAGGCGCCTATCTACGGCAATTTGTATTCCAGTTTGCCGAAATGCTCAGCAGCCGACTTGACCGCCACCTGGTGGCCCGGGCAATGGAAGGCCACGTCAACGATTACGAGTTGTAACATGACCACACCTGTTCTGCAGTCACGCTTGCCCAATGTGGGTACCACCATTTTTACAGTGATGTCGGCCCTGGCAACTGAAAAAAAAGCTGTTAATCTTGGGCAGGGTTTTCCGGACTTCAACTGCGATCCCTGCTTGGTTGACGCTGTGACGCAGGCCATGCAAAGCGGTCTGAATCAGTATCCGCCGATGGCTGGTGTGCCAGTTTTGCGCGCCACCATTGCTTCGAAAATTGAAGCACTCTACACAAGTAAATACGCCGCTGAAAGCGAAATAACCATCACAGCTGGCGCCACCCAGGCGATTTTGACCGCCATCCTGGCGGTGGTGCACCCGGGCGACGAGGTCATCGTGCTGGAACCTTGTTACGACAGCTACGTTCCCAACATTGAACTTGCCGGTGGCTCGGCGGTCAGGGTGCCGCTGACACCGGGCACGTTTCGCCCGGATTTTGAACAGATTGCAGCTGCCATCACGCCACGCACGCGTGCGATCATTATCAATTCGCCGCACAACCCCAGCGGCACTGTTTGGTCTGCCAACGATATGCGTCGCCTGGAACAATTGCTTGCGCCGACAAATATCCTGCTCATCAGCGACGAGGTGTACGAACACATGGTGTTTGACGGTCAGGAGCACCAAAGTGCAGCGCTGTTTGACGCTTTGGCCGAACGCGCTTTTGTCGTGTCCAGTTTTGGCAAAACCTACCATGTGACGGGTTGGAAGGTCGGTTACGTGGCCGCACCAGCAGAGCTGACGCACGAGTTTCGCAAGGTCCACCAGTTCAATGTTTTTACGGTAAACACACCAGTTCAGTACGCATTGGCCAATTACATGCAGAACGCAACTCCATACCTGGCCTTGAGCGATTTTTATCAGCAAAAACGTGATTTTTTTCGCGTCGGCTTGGCCAATACCCGGTTTCGCCTGCTACCGTGCGAGGGGACTTATTTTCAGAGCGTCGATACCCGCGCCATCAACGATTTGAATGAAGCCGATTTTTGCAAGTGGCTGACGTCAGAGATTGGTGTTGCGGCGATTCCCCTGTCGGCGTTCTATGGCAACGGCTTTGACCAGCATACGGTGCGCTTTTGTTTCGCCAAGAAGACGCAGACCTTGCAATTGGCGCTCGACAAGTTACAAACCCTGTGATGAGCGACCTGTGGGCCTGTACGCTGGCGTCCAATGCATTCATAACCCGGATTGGTGCGGCAGATCGATCGATAATGACAGCGTATAACGCATCACTTCAATCCACTGGAGACACGTCATGGCCAAAGGTCAGCAAAACAGCAACAAGATGGTGAAGAAGCCGAAGAAAGACACCTCACCGCCCAAGCCAGTGTCGGCCGACGCGGTGCGACCAAGCATCACCACCGTGGTTCCCGTGCGCGGCAAGTTGAAGAACGCGCAGCGCTGATGAGTTTTGCATTGCAGTGAAGGCCAACGGACGGTCACTGCTCGGTGGCCCGCAGCGGCGCGCTCTTGGTCGCAAGGCAGCCCTGCCCCATTCGAGGCTGGTTGAAGACCTGCGTCACTACCAGTCTGAACTGGAAATCCGGAACAAGGCGCTGCGTTTTAGCCAGACTGCAGCGGAGGCGGCCTACGAGCGTTTTGTGACCCTTTTTTCCGGCGTACCTCTGGCGCTGATGGTGGTTGACGATCAAAGCCAGATTTTGCAAAACAACGCGCGGGCCTTGGCTTTGCTGCGCCCCGAAGAGACTGATCCACCGCTGACGTATTTTCTGCCGCTCATTGCCGAGGCGGATGCAGGCAGGGTGCAAGCGGGTTTTGTCAAAGCCCGTGAAGACGGCATTTGTGAATTGGCTGAAGTGTCCATGCAGGCGGGCCTTGATCGCTTTCTCTTCGGCGACCTGCACATCGCCAGGCTTGACAGTACCGAACTGGACTGTGTCCAGTTTATCTGCGCCATCGTCGATCAGAGCCCGCTGATCGCCCAACGCAGCGCCTTGCAGTCCAGTGCCGACGCCCTGCAGCTACGCAACGAACAACTTCTACAAAGCCGCAGCCGCCTTGCTGCCATCATCGATGCGTCGCTCGACCCAATCGTTTCAACCGATACAGCGCAGCGTATTACCGTGTTTAATCCGGCGGCGCAGGCGCTGTTTGGTTATGCGCACGCGCAGATTCTCGGACAGCCAGTTGCGCTGCTGTTGCCAGACGCTGGCGCGGCATTGACGCAAACAAATACCCGCGCACCTGTCCAGTTGGGCGAAATGACTGCACGTAATTACCGCGGTGAACCGGTCGCGGTTGAAGTCAGTCTTTCGCTGGAGCACCAACCCGACGGTGCCAGCGCCACCTTTTTTGTGCATGACCTCACAACCCGAAAAAAGATGGAATTCCATCGATCGACGTTGGAACGGCAACTGCGTGAGTCACAGAAAATGCAGGCGATCGGCACATTGGCCGGTGGCATCGCCCACGACTTCAACAACATCATTGGCGCCATCCTGGGCAATCTGGCCTTGGCCAAGCAGGATGCCCTTGACAACCCGCAGGTCACGACCAGCCTGCATGAGATCGAGAAAGCCAGTCGGCGAGCGCGTGACCTGGTGCGCCAGATTCTGACCTTCAGCCGTAACGAAAAGCCGCACCGGATTGCCCTGTCTCTGCCTGACGTCGTGCAAGAGACTGTGCGCCTGTTCCAGGTGAGTCTGCCACCCAACGTCACTTTAAGCAGCACCATCGACGAGAACATGCCGCCAGTGCTGGCCGATCCCACCCAGATCGAGCAAGTTCTGCTCAATCTGTTAACCAACGCCCTGCACGCCATTGGCCAGAAAGCCGGCAACATCTGTGTGGCGTTGACATGCCATGAAGCCTGGCCTGAGAACGCTGTGCCCTACCCTGAAGATCCGGTTGTCTTGCGCGTCACCGACACCGGCTGCGGCATGGACGCTGCGACGCAGGAGCGCATCTTTGAGCCATTTTTCACAACCAAGCCGGTGGGCCAGGGCACAGGGCTTGGGCTTTCAGTGGTGCACGGCATCATGCAAGCCCACAATGGCAAGGTGATCATTGAGAGTCAACCCGGCCAAGGCACCTGCTTCACGCTGTACTTTGCGCAGACAAGCCGGCCAAGCGTCGGTAGCGCCGCGACGCTTTCGGTTAGCGAATCGCCAAGAGGTGATGGGCAACGCGTGATGGTGGTTGACGATGACGAAGCCCAGCTTTTTTTGGTCAAGCGCTTGCTCAGTCGGCATGGGTACCGGGTCATTGCCTATACCGATGCCAGGGCGGCAATCGCGTCGCTGACGCACGCGCCCAGCGAGTGCGATGTTTTGATCACGGATTTCAACATGCCCGGTTTCAGCGGCGTCGACCTGCTGCGCGCGGTTCATGCCGTCCGGCCGGATTTGCCGACGGCTTTGGCCTCGGGTTATGTCACGCCAGAAATTGAACGCGATGCACTGGCAGCTGGCGCGCGCGCGCTCATTCACAAGCCCAACGATGCGGACGAGCTATGCCGGGTTGTTGCGGCTTTGCTTGCCGGTACTGCGCCTTGATCATCGCACCGCAGGGTACTGCGTTGGTTTTTGCTGACGACACACTGCTGGTGTTTGACAAGCCGGCCGATCTGCTTAGCGTGCCTGGGCGAGGTGCTGACAAACAAGACTGTCTGAGCGCCCGGGTGATGCAGCACTTTGCAGACGCTCGCATCGTGCATCGGCTCGACATGGCAACCTCCGGTTTGCTGTTGATGGCCCGTGGCGCTGCCAATCAGCGCATCTTGAGCCTGGCGTTCGCCAATCGCCAGGTTGAAAAAAACTATGAAGCGCTGGTCGACGCAATGATCGAGCCGGCTGTAAACCCTGACGAATGGCAAAGCATTAATTTGCCAATAGCGCTGGATTGGCCGCGGCGACCCCTGCGCATCATCGATCCTGCGCAAGGTAAACCCAGTCAGACGCTTTGGCGCTTGATCACCCACGAGGAATCCCTCTGCGCAAGCCGACTGCTCTTGGCGCCGGTGACCGGGCGATCGCACCAATTGCGCGTGCACCTCGCGGCCATAGGCCATCCAATTCTTGGCGACACCTTGTATGCACCAAGCCACGTGGCAGCGCGCAGCCAACGCATGCTGCTGCACGCCACACGCCTGCAATTGGCACACCCTGTCACTAGGGAGTCGCTGCGCTTTGACAGCCCGGCGCCTTTTTGATCCCTACACCTTGGCGGTGGCGCGGCCGAGCGTGCTGTCAATGAGCCGCCCCAATTTTTCTACGCCGCCTTCAATGGCCTGGTTCAGATTGGCGCCAAGATGCTTGACCGCCAGTGGTTGATGACCTTCAAGGCGCGCTTCCATGGTGCATTGAATACTTTCGGCGGTATTCTTTTTGCCCCCATTGAGATCGCTCAAGTGCGCCTCAACGCGGGTGATTTGACCGCTGAAACGCGTCAAAGCGTCTTTGATGGTGGTGCTTGCCCATTTGGCCATGGCATCAGTGCCCTCGATATGATTGTCTGTGCGAATTTGGACTTGCATGTTTTACTCCTAGTAAAGTAACCACCGTGGTTAAGGTCCATCATAGCTACACCGATCACCATTATTTTGATTGCCATCAAATCATGAGCAAACACCTCTACATCATCACCGGTGCCTCACGCGGCATGGGCCTGTGTCTGGCGGAGCAATTGTTGGCGCCTGAAAACCAGCTGCTGTGCATTTCGCGCCATGACGCCACCCACCTGGCGCTGCGCGCGCAGCAAACTGGTATGACGCTGGACCAGTGGCATGCCGATCTGGCTGACGTCCAGCCCGTATGCGAGCGGCTCAAACAATGGTTGCGTCCGCTGTCTGAAGAAACCTTCGCCAGCGCCACCTTGATCAACAACGCCGGCATGATCCCGCCATTGGCACCTCTGAGTGAGTCCAACGCCGACGATCTGAGTCGGGCACTGCGGGTGGGCCTGGAAGCGCCGATGCTGCTCACAGCCACGTTCCTGGCGGTGACCCGGCAATGGCGTGTCGCGCGCAGGGTGCTCAACATTTCCTCTGGCCTGGGGCGGCGGCCGATGGCCTCGCAGTCGGCGTATTGCGCTGCCAAGGCCGGCATGGACCATTTCACCCGTTGCCTGGCGCTCGATGAAGCGCGCCAGGCCAATGGTGCCAAAGTGGTTTCATTGGCGCCAGGCGTGATTGATACCGATATGCAGAGCCAGCTGCGCCAAGCCAAGCCCGAAGATTTTCCCGATCAAGTCGCCTTTGCCCAGCTCAAAGAAGCTGGCCACCTCGCGTCAGCCCAAGAGGCTGCCACACGGGTATTACGCTATTTGCAACGCGCTGGCTTTGGTTGCGACCCAGTGGCCGACGTGCGCGGCTGACCGGAATAACTTGAGCCCCCATCCACAGCTCGTTAGCGCGCTAAGATGGAACGCCTTTTTTTAATTTTCGCCCTGGAGAATTTTTATGACACGTGAAGTTGTGATTGTCAGCGGTGCCCGCACCGCCATTGGTACCTATGGCGGCAGCCTCAAGGACATTGCCCCGACCGAAACCGCCGCGCAGATCGTGCGTGAAGTGCTCGCCCGTGCCCAGGTCAAGGGCGACGAAGTTGACCATGTGGTCTTTGGCCATGTGGTCAACACCGAGCCCAAAGACATGTACCTGTCACGCGTGGCGGCGATCAATGGTGGCTGTGCCGAAGGTGTGCCCGCGTTCAACGTCAACCGCCTGTGCGGCTCGGGTTTGCAGGCCATTGTGTGCGCCAGCCAGAGTATTTTGCTCGGCGATGCCGATATCGCCATTGGCGGTGGCGCCGAAGGCATGAGTCGAGCGCCCTACGCCAGCCTGAACATGCGCTGGGGCGCACGCATGAATGACACCAAGATGGTCGACATGGTCGTCGGTGCGCTGCACGACCCTTTCCATGTAGTGCACATGGGCGTGACAGCAGAGAACATCGCGGCCAAATGGGGAATTACCCGCTTGGACCAGGACCAGCTTGCGCTGGAGAGCCATAACCGTGCGCAACGTGCCATTGAGTCCGGCTATTTCAAAAGCCAGATCATGCCCATCACCCTCAAGAGCCGCAAAGGTGACATCGTTTTTGACACCGACGAGCATTACCGCCCGAACTGCACCATGGCCGAGCTGGCCAAGCTCAAACCCGCTTTCCTGAAAGAAAACGGCACCGTCACCGCCGGTAATGCCTCGGGCATCAACGACGCCGCCGCCGCTGTGGTGCTGATGGAAGCCGCCACAGCCAAAGCGCGTGGTCTCAAGCCGCTGGCCCGCCTGGTGGCGTATGCACACGCCGGCGTTGACCCCCAATACATGGGCATTGGCCCGGTGCCAGCGTCGCAACTGGCGCTCAAAAAAGCTGGACTGACCGTCAAAGACCTCGATGTGATCGAAGCCAACGAAGCATTCGCTGCGCAAGCCTGCGCCGTCAGTCGGGATCTGGGTCTGGACCCGGCCAAGGTCAACCCCAACGGCTCGGGCATCTCGCTGGGTCATCCGATTGGCGCGACTGGTGCGCTGATCACCGTGAAAGCGCTGTATGAACTTGAACGCATTGGCGGGCGCTACGCGCTGGTCACCATGTGCATCGGCGGTGGCCAGGGCATTGCTGCCATATTTGAGCGTCAAGGCTGATTCACCAGGCCAGTCCCGGATCAGCGCTTTGCGCCGGCTGCCCATGCCGAGCCCTAAGTCACCCCGCCGACGTTGCCAACGCCGGCTCTTTTTTGGGTCCGGGGACCTTTTTTCGCGCCAGCAAGGTGTACATGGTCGGCACCACGAACACGGTCAGCAAGGTCCCCAGACTCATGCCGCCCACAATCACCCAACCAATTTGATGGCGGCTCTCGGCACCGGCACCAGTGGCCAAAGCCAGCGGCACCGCACCGAGCACCATGGCACCGGTGGTCATCATGATCGGGCGCAGGCGTTGCGCAGCAGATTGCTTGACGGCTGCCAGCGTGTCCAGCCCCTGTTCACGCAATTGGTTGGCAAACGCAACAATCAGGATGCCGTGCTTGGTAATCAAGCCAACCAAGGTGATCAGCCCGATCTGGCTGAAAACATTCAAGGTACCACCTGACCACTTCAGCGCCAGCAACGCCCCGGCCATCGACAGCGGCACGCTCAGCAGAATCACGAACGGATCAATGAAGCTTTCAAACTGCGCCGCCAGTACCAAAAAGATAAACAACAGCGCCAATGCAAAGACGATCGCAAGTGAAGCGGACGATTTTTTGAATTCACGGCTGATGCCGTTCAGATCAGTGGCGTAGCCAGGTTTAAGCACTTTTTGCGCGGTGGCATTCATGAACGCCAGCGCCTCACCCACCGAATAATTCGGACTCAAATTTGACGTGATCGTGGCAGAACGTCGTTGCCCAAAATGGATCAGCTCACGCGGAACAACCACCTCGCGCACCTTGACCAAGGCCGTCAAAGGAATCAGCTCAAGACCCTTGCCACGAACAAAGAATTTTTCAATATCGTCGGGCGTATCCCGTCCGCTGGGCGTGGTCTGCACGATCACGTCGTACTGCTCCCCGCCACGTTTGTAGCGCGTGACATTGCGCCCACCCAGCAGGGTCTCTATGGCCCGCGCAATCAAATCCACGGCGACGCCCATGTCGGCGGCGCGCTCGCGGTCAACTTCGAGCCTGATCTCGGGCTTGTTCAAACGCAAGTCAGTATCGACCTGGACAAAGCCGGGGTTCCTGGCCAACTCATCCTGAAAAGCGCGCACGGTCCCGGCCAGCTCCTGGTAACTTTCGGAGGTGATCAGAACGTACTCGATGGGTTGACTGCGAAACCCTTGCCCAAGCGACGGTGGCGTGATCGGCGTGGCACTCACGCCTGAGAGGCCCGACACACGCGGCGCCATGGCACGCGCCATTTCAAGTGTGGTGCGTTGGCGTTCCTGCCAGGGTTTGGCTCTGAAAAAGACGTTGCCCTGCGCCACCGTGGGGTTACCAACGGTGGCAAAAATACGGTCGAACTCGGGGTAGTCCTCGGCAATGCGTTCGATGCTGTGGGCATAACGATCGGTGTAAGCCAGCGTCGCCCCGTCTGGCGCGTTAATGCGCGCCAACACCACGCCACGATCTTCGAGCGGCGAGAGTTCGCGTTTGATGTCGCCCAAAGCCCACCAGGTGAGCAGCCCACTGGCTGCCATCACCAGCAATACCAGGTAGCGCCGTTGCAAAGTCCAGGCCAGCATCTTGCTGTAGGTGCGGGTCACCCGTCCCAGCAGGCCTTCCATGTGCGAATCAAACCAGGTCGGACGTGGGTTGTGACGCAACAGCAGCGAACTCATCATCGGCGACAAGGTGAGCGCCACCAGGCCAGAGATCACCACTGCACCGGCGAGCGCCAGCGCAAATTCGGTGAACAACCGCCCGGTGCGTCCGGGGGAAAACGCCAATGGCGCATAAACTGCCACGAGTGTCATGGTCATGGCCACAATGGCGAAACCCACCTCACGCGCACCCCGAATCGCAGCTTGAAACGGCGGCAGGCCCTCTTCAATATGGCGATAAATGTTCTCCAGCATGACAATGGCGTCGTCCACCACCAGGCCAATGGCCAGCACCAGGGCCAGCAGCGTCAGCGTATTGATGCTGAAACCCGCCAGTGCCATCATGGCAAAAGTACCCACAAGCGCCACGGGAATAGTTACCAGCGGAATCAGCGACGCGCGCAGCGTGCGCAAAAACACAAAAATCACCAACGCCACCAACACCACGGCTTCGACAATCGTCTTGAACACCGCCTTGATCGATTGATCAATGAACACCGAGTTGTCGTTGGCCACCTCAATCTGTACGCCTGGCGGTAAGTCGCGCCGTAATTTGCCCAGCAAGCCAACGACGCCACGGGAGAGTTCCAGCGGGTTGGCCGTACTTTGTTTGACGACACCCACACCGACAGCGTCGCGGCCATTGAGCCGCACGTAAGATCGCTCGTCGACCGGCGCCTCTTGCACCCGGGCCACGTCACCCATGCGAATCGACTGACCGTTGACCGTGCGAATCACCACCTGGCTGAATTGGTGTGGTGTTTGCAGATCGGTCGCCGTTGTGACATTGAACTCCCGCAGCGTGCTCTCAATGCGACCGGCGGGCACCTCCAGGTTGGAACGGCGCAGGGCGTCTTCCAGGTCTTGTACCGTCAGCTTGTAGGCGCCCAGTTTGTCGGGGTCGACCCAGATCCGCATGGCAAATTTGCGTTCGCCATAGATGTTCACCTCAGCCGCGCCGGGTGCGGTCTGCAGTACGGGCTTGACCAGCGTATTGGCCATCTCGGACAACTGCAAGGCACTGTGCGTGTCTGAACTCAGCGCCAGGAAAACAACCGGGAACGACTCGGCTTCCACCTTGGCGATCACCGGTTCATCAATGCCTTGTGGCAAGCGTCGGCGCACCCGTGTCACTTTGTCGCGCACATCGGCAGCCGCAGCATCTGGATCCCGGCTCAAAACAAAGCGCACAGAAATCTGGCTGCGCTCTGGCCGACTGCTGGAAGTGATCACGTCCACCCCTTCGATGCCCGAGAGCGAGTCCTCCAACACCTTGGTAACCTGCGCTTCCATCACCTCACTGGAGGCGCCACCAAAACTGGTGGTGACCGACACCACCGGCTCGTCAATTTTGGGGTATTCGCGTACCGACAACGTATTGAACGATACCGCGCCAACCAGCACGATGAGCAGCGACAGCACGGTAGCAAAGACCGGACGACGAATCGATGTTTCAGCCAGTTGCATAATGATTTCTCTGGCCTAACTGCCGGTAACACTTGCCGCAGCGGCGGGTTGACTGGCGCTGGCAGCAGGCTTGCCGGCCGACCGGCCCAACTCAACGATGCGCAGTGGGGAACCGTCTTTTTGCAGACGTTGCTGTCCAGCTACCACCACGGTGTCGCCAGCGGCGAGTCCGTGGGTGATCTCCACCATGCCCTGGCGACGAAGCCCAAGTTTGACCTCCTGGCGGCGTGACACCCATGGCGTGCCAGCGGGCAGTTGGCCAGCCAGTTCGGGCACCTCAGTGGCCGCCAGCACCTTGATCACAAACTGTTTTCCGCCTTGGGGAACAATGGCTTCTTCAGGCACGACCAGCGCCGCCTCATTAAAGGAGAACACCACTGTCACGCGGGCAAACATGCCAGTGCGCAGGATCACACCGTCCCGGGCGGCGTTGGGCAACACGGCACGCACGCCGATGGACCGACCATTGGCATCCAACAACGGTTCAATGGCTTGCACCACCGCCTTGAAGTTGCGCCCGGGCAAAGCGTCCAAGGCAAGCTCGGCCGTCTGCCCCACCTTCAGGCGACCTGAATACCGCTCGGGCAGACGAAAGTCCACCAGCATCTGACGGGTATCTTCCAGCGTCACCAGATCAGCGCCATCCTTGACGTAGTCGCCCACATTGACCAGCCGGATACCGGCAACAGCTTCGAAAGGCGCGCGCACCGCCATGCGCGACAGACGCGCTTGCGCCAAGGCCAATTGCGCCTGGGCTACCTGCACATTGGCGGCTGCGGTATCGAGTGTTTGTTGCGCCATGAAATTTGCTGCCACAAGTTCCTGGGTGCGTTTGAAACTGGCCTGCGCGATCGACAACTGGGCCTGCATTTGCTGTACTTCAGCCCGCTGCAGCGTGTCGTCAAACTGCACCAGCACATGGCCCTTGCGCACCAGACTGCCATCCTTGAAGTTCAGCGCCGCAATGCGTCCGAGCACCTCAGGGCGCAGCATCACGCGTTGGCCTGCGCGCAAGCTGCCCACCGCCTGCGCGTCGTCACGCAGCGCTTGCGGTGCCACCTTGGCGACCTCCACCCCGGCAACGCGGGGGGTCGCGCCGGGGCCGCCGTCTGAAACCTTTGCCATGACAGCTTGCGGTCCTTGCGGGCGTGTCTGTCGCCACCAAGTGGCAGCTGAAGCCACCGCAATCCCCACCGCTGCGACCACAACATAAACAATTTTTTTCGCCATGCGTCAGATCCTGTCTATAGCCGTTGCTTTGCCATCTCCACACCCATGTTCGCCAACGCGTCTGCCCGTTCGTTGCCTGGGTCACCATTGTGTCCACGCACCCAACGCCATTCAATTTGGTGTCCTGCATTGTTGACCAGTGCGTCCAGTCGCTGCCACAAGTCGACGTTTTTCACCGGCGCCTTGGTTGCCGTCTTCCAGCCGCGCGCTTTCCAGCCGGACAGCCATTCGGTCATGCCTTTGAGCACGTACTGGCTGTCGACATGCAGCACCACTTTGCACGGACGCTTCAGGGCCGACAGGGCTTCAATCACCGCCACCATTTCCATGCGGTTGTTGGTGGTGCCCAACTCGCCACCATAAAGCTCCTTGCAGGCATCAGTTGAGCGCAGCAGCGCGCCCCACCCGCCTGGGCCCGGGTTGCCCTTGCAGGCACCATCGGTATAAATCTGTATTGCATTCATGGCGCCGTCAATTTAAATTATTTAATGACATTTTGGCTTGTAGCCCTTGTTTTACCTGTGCTATTAGCTACCGAAACAGAAGCATTTGCGAGCCGTCTGGCAGGTTTCCAGCCGGGATTGAGCAGCGTCATGCTGGGCACGCGCTTGACCGCCACCAGCAGGTAAGCCGACCCCAAGAACGGCCACGAGTGCGCGCCGACCTTGTCCATCCAGGCAAAGCGTTCCAGCCACGCCTGACTGGAAAACGCCGGGCGGTAACAGCCGAAGTGGCCACCTTCAATCTCGAGATTGAGCAAGCGCAACCAGTCGCGCAAGCGCAGGTAGCCAATGAATTCACCCGCCTCGGGCAAAAAAAGCCGATGACGACCCAGCCAGCGATACCAGTGTGCGCGCTGCTGGCGAAACCCCCACAAACTGACCGGATTCAAGCCGCAGATCACCACTCGCCCTTCAGGCATCAAAACACGCTCCACCTCACGCAGCGCGCCATGTGGGTCGGCAGTCAACTCAAGAGAATGGGGTAGTACGACCAAATCAAGACTGTTGGCCGCAAACGGGAGAGCAGAAAAATCGGTGACCAAGGACGCTTTGCGTTTGAGCTGGCTGTCAGAACTGCCAGACGTGGCAAACCAGCGGTGGGGCATGCGGTTGGCACGCAAGGCATCAACCTGCGGCAAGCCCAATTGGAGTGCATGAAAGCCAAACAAATCGGTCACCACAGCGTCAATTTGTGCCTGTTCCCACGCCAGCAGATATTGCCCGGGCGGTGTCTGCAACCACTCATGCATCCCTATAATTTCATTGGTCATGACCTTAATTCCACTACCTGCTTTCAACGACAACTATATCTGGATGCTGCACGACGGCGTACGTGCCTTGGTGGTTGATCCGGGTGATGCCACGGTCATTCTCAGCACGCTTGAACAGCTGGACGTCGGGCTCGACGGCATTCTCATCACCCATCACCACGGGGATCATACCGGGGGTGTGGATGCCTTGCGCAACGCCACTGGTGCCCGGGTTTTTGGTCCGCTGCTTGAACGCGTGCCAGAACCCCTGGTCCGCTTGACCAACGGTGATTATGTCGATTTGCTTGGACTGCATTTTGAGGTGATGGACACCCCCGGTCACACTGCGGGTCATGTGGCTTTTTTTGCCCAGCCACCCAACCAGTCGCCGCTACTTTTTTGCGGTGACACCTTGTTTAGCGCCGGTTGTGGTCGTTTGTTTGAAGGCACGCCGGCACAAATGCTGGACTCGCTGACACGCCTGGCCGCGTTGCCTGACGACACACGCGTTTGTTGCGCCCACGAGTACACCGCCAGCGGCTTGGTCTTTGCTCGGGCCGTAGAGCCTGATAATCAGGCATTGGTCAGCTACCAGACGCAGGTGCACATCTTGCGTGCGCAGGGTCTACCCAGTTTGCCATCCACGATCGGGCAAGAGAAGCTGATCAATCCTTTTTTACGAACCCACGTGCCTGCTGTCATCGCCGCGGCGCAGCGTTCGGAACCCATGGCGCGCGAACCGGTAGACGTGTTTGCGGCGCTGAGAACCTGGAAGAACCAGTTTTGATAGCTTTCAAACGTTTATTTACATCGCTGCTAGCCGTTGTGGTGTCAGCGTGCGCTACAGCGCCGCCACCGACCGATATACCGGAGCCGCAACCCAACTACGCGTTGGCACGCGAACCTGCAGTGTCGGCAGCTGACACGTCTGCGCCTGGGCTGAAGCCACCGGTCTATCCGAGTGAAGGCTTGCGCCCCTTGTCCAGCCTGGCGTTGGGCAGCGCCCCGGTTCACCCCTTGTCGCCGCCGGCCGATATTTGGGAGCGCATCCGCCGCGGCTTTGCCATGCCCGACCTGCAAAATGACTTGGTTACAGACCGGGAACAGTGGTACGCCAGCCATCCAGACTATGTACAGCGCATGACCGAGCGCGGCAACAAGTACCTTTTCTACATTGTTGAAGAGATTGAGCGGCGCAACATGCCGACCGAATTGGCGTTGTTGCCGTTCATCGAAAGCGCGTTTAACCCGCAAGCTGTCTCCAGCGCCAAAGCCGCGGGCATGTGGCAGTTCATGCCCGCCACCGGACGGGTGTTTGATCTGCGTCAAAACATGTTCCGCGACGACCGGCGTGACGTATTGGCTTCGACCCGGGCGGCGCTGGACTACCTGCAAAAGCTCTATGGCATGTTTGGTGACTGGCACCTGGCGCTGGCTGCCTACAACTGGGGCGAAGGCAGCGTTGGACGCGCCATCGCCAAAAATCAGAAAGCCGGGCTGGGGACCGCCTACGTCGACCTCAAGATGCCGATGGAAACGCGCCTTTATGTGCCCAAACTGCAGGCGGTCAAAAACATCGTGACAACGCCCGACAAATTGGGACTCGCGTTGTCAACCATTGGTAATCACCCCTATTTCCAGACGGTAGATATCCGCCGCGATATCGACGTTGCGTTGGCCGCCAAACTGGCTGAGATACCGTTGGAAGACTTCCGCGCGCTCAATCCGTCGCTGTCGCGGCCGGTCTTGCTCGCCGCGGGCACGCCGCAGATTCTGCTGCCGTGGGACAACGCCACAATATTCCAGACCAACCTGGAAGCCTACACCGGCGACCAACTTGCCAGTTGGACGGCCTGGATTGCACCCAAAACGCTCAGGCCAGCCGATGCAGCCAAACGCGTGGGCATGTCGGAGGCCGAACTGCGCAACATCAACAAGATCAAGGGTCGCATGCTGATCAAGGCGGGCTCCACTTTGCTGGTGCGTCGCTCTGGTGGTGTGACGCAAGACGTGAGTCTGCACATTGCCAACACCGCCACGCTGAGCCTGGCTCCAGAGGTCGTTTTGCATAAAGTGGTGGTCAGAGTTGGCAAAAGAGATAGCCTGGCATCCATCGCCAAACGCTACCGGGTCAGTGCCAAGCAACTTGCGCAATGGAACAATCTGGATGTTGCTTCGGGTCTGAAAGCGGGTCAGAAGTTGGCCGTGTATTTGCCTGCCAAAGCGTCGCGCAAAACTAGCCGTACCAGCAAGAAGACAGCTGTTACCAAGTTTCCGGCCAAGATCAACAAAAAGGCGACCAAAGTCGCACAACAATAACTTTCAGTGGTAGCCCGCAAACAAAATCGCGACGTTGACGGCGAGCGCCAAGGCCCAGACCACGCTGCGCAAATTGGCCAGGTTGGCCAGGTACATCAGGATATAGATCACCCGCAGAACGACGTAAACGGCAGCCAGCAGGTCGACGCGCGCCTGGTACGCGCCTAACTGGTGTGCGATCACCACCGCGCCAATAAAAAATGGCATCGCTTCAAAGCTATTGGCTTGCGCCGCATTGGCGCGGGCACGCCAATCGGTTTGACGGGCCAGCCAGGCGCGCGGGTTGTCGTTGTCAAAGCCACCGTCGCGCCGCGGGGTGGTGAATTTGCCCCACTTGGCTGCGCCAGCGCACACGATCGGCAGCAAGGCGACCACAAAGACGCACCAGTAAGCCAAAGTAAAGTGGGTTGTCATGATCAAAAGCTCCAGGAGATTTAACGCCGGTCAACCAGCGCGTGGGCGATGGTGCCCAGATCAACGTATTCAAGCTCACTGCCTACCGGCACGCCCCGCGCAAGGCGTGTCAACTGCACGCCACGGTCCTTCAGACCTTGGGCAATAACGTGCGCGGTGGCCTCGCCCTCGGCGGTGAAATTGGTCGCCAGGATGACCTCCTGTACGGTACCGTCGAGCGCGCGTGCAAACAATTGCTTGAGACCGATTTCTTTGGGGCCAAGCCCGTCGAGCGGACTGATTTTGCCCATCAACACAAAGTACAGCCCCTTGAACGCGCCAGTGCGCTCAACCGCTGACTGATCCGCCGGCGTTTCCACAACGCACAGTTTGCTGGCGTCGCGGCGCGGGTCAAGACAGGTCGCGCAGACCTCTGTTTCGGTGAAGGTGTGGCAGCGCTGGCAGTGCACCACGTGCTCTGCCGCCGCCGTCAACGCCCGCGCCAGCGTCAACGCCGCCGGTCGGTCGTGCTGCATCAGGTGAAACGCCATGCGCTGCGCCGACTTCACCCCCACGCCCGGCAGGCAGCGCAGCGACTGAATCAGCGCCTCGAGCGCGTTGGTGTCAGACACAAAGGATCACGCTTGTGCGCTGGTCTGGCTTAAAAGGGGAACTTCATGCCGCCGGGCAGCCCCGGCATCCCCGCGGTGATCTTGCCCAGCTTTTCGCTAGAAGTGTCTTCGGCCTTGCGCAACGCGGCGTTGAAAGCGGCGGCGACCAGGTCTTCGAGCATATCTTTGTCTTCGGCCAGCAGGCTGGGGTCGATCGCAACACGGCGAACCTCGTGCTTACAGGTCATGGTGACCTTGACCAGCCCGGCACCTGATTCGCCTGTCACTTCCATCGTACCGAGCTCGTCTTGCGCTTTCTTGAGGTTGTCCTGCATCGCTTGCGCCTGCTTCATCAGACCGGCGAGTTGACCTTTGTTGAACATGGGGTTTCCTTTGGTTGAAATTGGATAAAAGCCATCAGCAGCCGACGATCTCGTCGCCTGGGCTTGTGCCGGGGCACCAGTTGCTAAACCGGCTTGATGCTGCCGGGAACGATTTTCGCCGCAAATTCACGCATCAGCGTTTGCACCAACGGGTCTTCGAAAACGATTTTTTCAGCGGTCAATTGGGCTTGCGCTGCCGCTGCTGCGTTGCGTTTGGCCGGGCTGTCGGTGACACGACCGACTTCAACCACCAACGCAACCTCGAAGCCTGTGGCCGCCAGCGCCTGGCGCAAACGGTCGCGACTGCTACCTTGGTTGAGTGACTCGCGCTCAACCCGCAGCAGCCATTGGTCGGTATCGCGGGCAACCAACTGCGACTGCAGGGCCAACTCACGCGCCATCGCAGTCACGGCCTCGGCGGCCAGCAGGGATTGCACCGTGGCGAACCAGAAATCACCTTCCGCGCTGCTGGCTACCGCAGGCGCAGCCCCTGCGGCCTCGGTGTCGCGTGCCAGGGCCTTTTGTTCAATGACCTGAATTGCTTCAAATTTTGGAGCTACTTGCGCTTTCTGCAAAAGGGCTGGGGCCTGAATTTGCTCATTTTTTTGGACGTCTGAAGCAGCTCTGTCCATCGTCACCACCGGCAGTGGCTGACCAACGGGCGGGGTTGGGCGTGCCGCCAAGCACTCAGACGCGGGTGATTTCAGTGTTTTTTTTTCCACCTGGGCGTCAGAGCGCGTTGCCGGTTTGAAAGCCAGCAAGCGCAGCAATACCATCGTCAGCGCCGCGTACTCGTCGGGAGCCAGCCCCAGTTCACCACGCCCATGCAGGCAAATGCTGTAGAGCAACTGGGTCTCGTCGCCGGGCAGCAGCGCCGCCAGCCGCGCCAGTTCGGCCGCTTCCGGGTCGCTGTCGTCTTCTGCTGCGGATTCGGGTACCGCTTGCAATACCGCCATGCGTTGCAGCACCGCGCTCATTTCTTCCAGCGTCGCCGCCGCGCTCAAACCATTCAGCCGCAGTTGCTCTGAGGTCTCAACAATGGCTTTGGCGTCGCCCACCGCCAGTGCATCTATCAAACGAAACACGTGCGAGCGGTCGGCGCTGCCCAGCATCTGACGCACCAGCGCTTCAGCCAACGCGCCTGAGCCGAAGGCAATGGCCTGGTCGGTCAAGCTCAGCGCGTCGCGCATGGAACCTCGGGCGGCGCGGGCCAGCAACTTGAGCGACTGGGCATCGGCCTGGACCTGCTCTGCCTGCAACACGCGCTGCAAGTGCTCGCGGACCGTCTCGGGTGCCATCGGCCGCAGATTGAATTGCAGACAGCGACTCAGCACCGTCACCGGCACCTTTTGCGGGTCGGTGGTCGCGAGCACAAACTTGAGGTACTCGGGCGGTTCCTCTAGCGTCTTCAACATGGCGTTGAACGCGGTGTTGGTGAGCATGTGCACTTCGTCGATCATGAACACCTTGAAACGTCCCTGCACCGGCTTGTACACCGCCTGCTCCAGCAGCGCTTGCACTTCATCCACGCCGCGGTTGGAAGCGGCGTCGAGCTCGGTGTAGTCGACAAAGCGTCCACTATCAATATCAGTGCAGGCTTGACACACACCGCAAGGGGTAGCGGTAATTCCACCTGTGCCGTCCGGACCCTGGCAGTTGAGCGACTTGGCCAGAATGCGCGAGACCGTGGTCTTGCCGACACCGCGGGTGCCAGTAAACAAATAAGCGTGGTGCAAACGCCCGGTGGTCAAGGCGTTGGAGAGCGCCTGCACTACGTGGTCCTGCCCCACCATCTCAGAAAAGTTGCGGGGGCGGTACTTGCGGGCGAGCACGAGGTAAGACATCGGCTCATTCTAAAGGGGTGCTTGGCCGCAGCGCGAAAGCCAACAGCCCGTCGACCCTGCGACGAGGCTTTACAATCGTGCTCGACGGGCCTTCCCGCATGGTGAAGCGGCCAACCGGGTCAGGTGGGGAACCAAGCAGCCCTAACTGTGGAGCCAGTGCCGGGGTCAAGGCTCGTCAACCTTTTTCGCCTGAAAGCTATTGTGTTGATAGCTTCCTGCGCAATGCAGACAAGCCCTAAGCCCAGTTTTTGCTTACAAAACGCCCATGCGTTTGGCTGCCTCGGTCAGCTCAGTGCGAAAGTTCGGGTGGGCAATGCCAATCAGTTCCCTGGCGCGTTGCTTGGCTGATTTGCCGCGCAACTGCGCCACACCAAATTCGCTCACCACGTAATTGACGTCGTTTTTGCTGGTGCTCACATGGGTACCTGGCGAGAGCACCGGCACGATACGCGAAATTGTGTCGCCTTTGGCGGTCGACGGCAACACGATGAACGACTTGCCGCCGTTGGAAAGATTAGCCGCGCGCACAAAGTCGGCCTGGCCGCCAGTGCCCGAATACGGCAAGTGCCCCAAACTCTCCGAGCCGCATTGGCCGAGCAAATCAATCTGCAATGTGGCGTTGATCGACATCAGCTTGTCGTTCTGGCCCGCCAGCGTCGGCGTGTTGGTGAACTCAACCGGGTGAATTTCAAGCGCCGGATTGTGGTCCATGAACTGGTAGAGCTTGGCCGAGCCCAGCGCGAAAGTCGCCACCATCTTGCCCGGCAGATAGTTCTTGCGCCGGTTGGTGACGGCACCAGACGCCAGCAGCGTCAAAATGCCGTCGCCGATCATTTCGGTGTGGATACCCAGATCGTGTTTGTACGTGAGTTGCATCACCACCGCATCTGGTATGCCACCGTAGCCAATCTGCAGGGTTGATCCGTCGTCGATCAAATCAGCGACGTATTTGCCGATTGCCTCTTGCACCGGCCCGATTTTCGGCAGACCCACCTCCAGCACCGGATCGCTACTTTCGACCAGGCCAGCCACTTGCGAAATATGCACGTGGCAATTGCCATAGGCAAACGGCACATTGGGGTTGACTTCAAGCACCACTGCACGGGCTTTGGCAACTGCCGCCATGGTGTAGTCAGCGCCGAGACTGAGCGAAAAGTAGCCATGCGCATCCATCGGCGAGGCCATGCTGAAAACGACGTCGGCGGGCATCTGGCCACGTCCGATCAGGCTCGGAATTTCCGAAAAATAGTTGGGAATGAAATCGATCCAACCGGCCTGCCCGCCGGCGCGGGTAGCCGCACCGTAAAACAGAGCAACGTGGCGCACATGCTGCACCGTCTCAGGGTCGATATAGCCGAATTTGCGCACCGCCAGGATCTGCGCCACCTTGACGTCTTGGAAATCGCGGCGCTGCTCGGACAGTGCCGTCAGCAACGTCGGCGGCTCGCCAACGCCGGTGGGCACGATGATCGTGTCGCCGTCGCGAACCAGACGCATAGCGTCGCTGGCAGACATTTTTTTGCTGGCGTAACCTTGCTGAACTGACATACGGGTTTTCCCTTAAAAAGACCGAATATAACAAGTGTCTCCCTGTTGCCTGCCACGGTGAATGGCGCAATAGAAAACTGGCGTCCAAGGATGTCGGTTTACTTCATAAATAGTAGCTAAGACCGCTTGTCTGACGAGGGCCTATGACTTATTTTTTGCAAATAATTGAGCACACCCAAGCCTGCTGCATGGCCACTGGTCAGACATCCTGTCAGCAGGTAACCGCCGGTGGGCGCCTCCCAGTCAAGCATTTCGCCGGCACAAAACACCCCTGGCCGCTCGAGCAGCATCAGCTGGCTGTCCATCGCCGCAAACAACACGCCGCCCGCGGTGCTGATCGCCTCGTCAAGCGGTCGGGTGGCTTGCAGTGCAATGGGCAGCGCCTTGATGGCCTGTGCCAAGGCTACCGGGTCGTGCAGCTGTTCTTTGGTCAACACCTCGTGCAGCAGCGCGGTTTTGATGCCCTCCAAGTGCAAGCGGCTCTTGAGGTGGCTGGAGAGCGATCGCGCGCCACGGGGATGCGCGACCTCGGCCAGCACCCATGCAGGGGAGCGATCAGGCAACAAATCCACCTTAAAACTGGCTGCACCACTCGCCAAAATGTCGTCGCGCAGCAGGGCTGACGCCGCATAAACCAAGCTACCTTCAACGCCAGTGGCGGTTGCCACAAATTCGCCTTTGCGCGCAAAGCGCTCGCCCTGCGGCCCCGGCACTGAAATCGCCACCGACTTGAACGGTTGCCCCGCAAACCGTTCGGCAAAATAAGCGCTCCAGCCACCTTTGATGTCAAAGCCGCAATTGGCCGGCAGCAACGGCGCAACCGCCACGCCGCGCGCTTGTAGCCAGGGCAGCCAGGCACCGTCAGAGCCCAGTCGGGCCCAACTGCCGCCACCCAGCGCCAACACCACAGCATCGGCTTGCACCTGCACTGAACCATGGGGCGTCGAAAAATCCAGCGCAGCAGGATTTGGCACGTCTGCAGGCCACCCGACCCAGCGGTGGCGCATGCAGAACTGCACGCCTACGCCGCTGGCGGGATGACGCAACCGCTGCAGCCAGGCACGCAGCAACGGCGCTGCTTTCATGTCCACGGGAAACACGCGGCCAGAACTGCCCACAAAAGTTTCCACGCCAAGCCCACGCGCCCAGGAGCGCACGTCGTCGGCGCCAAAAGCGCTCAGCAGCGGCTTGATCTGGCTGCGCCGCTTGCCGTAGCGTGCTGCAAAAGCGTCGGCGTTCTCGGAATGGGTCAGGTTCAAGCCGCCCTTGCCAGCGAGCAAAAATTTGCGCCCGACACTGGGCATGGCATCAAATACCGATACCGACACACCAGCTTGTGACAAGACTTCTGCGGCCATCAATCCGGCCGGGCCACCCCCCACAATCGCAACATGTTTCATAAAGTTTTTGGCCGCACAGTCAAAATGTGTTGGCGGCTTCGGCATGGTAACTGGCCGCCATTGATGGGTCTTTGCGCTTTCTGTCACAATTTCGCCATCTTTTTTAATCACCAACAGGAAAATCATGGCCAGTGAACTCATCAAACACGTGTCTGACGCCTCTTTCGAGAGCGATGTTTTGCAATCAGATGTCCCCGTGCTGGTGGACTATTGGGCCGAATGGTGTGGCCCATGCAAAATGATCGCCCCCATTTTGGATGAGGTAGCCACCGGCTACGACGGCAAGCTTCAAATTGCCAAGATGAACGTCGACGAGAACCGCGAAATTCCGGCCAAGTTTGGTATTCGTGGCATCCCGACGCTGATGGTCTTCAAAAAAGGCCAACTGGCCGCGACCAAAGTGGGCGCCATGAGCAAGGCGCAGTTGACCGCTTTTATCGACCAACAATTGGTTTGATCGCGTTTTGCTAGCGGATGGCGTGCACCCGCCCTGCCCCGGAAGGTGATCCGGGGATTTTTTCCTGTCATAATTTAGTTGCTCGCTGGCACTTTATTCAAGCGCGGTCAGCGTCGCAGGCAGCGGCTTATGGGACTTCATCCAGACAAGTCAAGCCGCCAACTCCTCCCCCTTATTGCTCTCTCCAACGAACGCGTTAACTCATGCACATCAACGAACTCAAGGCACTGCACGTGTCAGAAGTCCTCAAGCAAGCCGAAGATCTTGAGATTGAAAACACCGGGCGCATGCGCAAACAGGAGCTGATGTTTGCCATCATCAAGAAACGTGCTAGGGCCGGCGAGCAAATTTTTGCCGACGGCGTGCTGGAGATTCTGCCTGACGGTTTTGGCTTCCTGCGTAGCCCCGACACCAGCTACACCGCCTCGACCGACGACATCTACATCAGCCCGAGCCAGGTGCGCCGCTTCAACCTGCACACCGGCGACATGATCGAAGGTGAAGTGCGCACCCCGAAAGACGGCGAGCGCTACTTTGCCCTGAACAAGCTCGAAAAAGTCAACGGTGGCGGCCCGGAAGAAAACAAACACAAGGTGATGTTTGAAAACCTGACGCCGCTGTTCCCCAAAGAACAAATGCGTCTGGAGCGCGACGGCGTCAAGAGCGACGAGAACATCACCGGCCGCATCATTGACATCATCGCGCCCATCGGCAAAGGCCAACGCGCCTTGTTGGTGGCACCGCCCAAGAGCGGCAAAACGGTGATGATGCAGCACATGGCCCACGCCATTGCTGCAAACTACCCCGACAGCTACATGATGGTGCTGCTGGTCGATGAACGCCCCGAAGAAGTGACCGAAATGCAGCGCACCGTCAAGGGTGAGGTGATTGCCTCCACCTTCGATGAACCCGCAGCGCGACACGTGCATGTGGCCGAGATGGTGATTGAGCGCGCCAAGCGCCTGGTCGAACTGAAAAAAGACGTGGTGATTCTGCTCGACTCAATCACCCGGCTGGCGCGCGCTTACAACAACGTGGTGCCCTCCAGCGGCAAGGTGCTCACTGGCGGCGTCGATGCCAACGCCTTGCAACGCCCCAAGCGCTTTTTGGGTGCCGCCCGCAATGTGGAAGAAGGCGGCTCGCTGACCATCATCGCCACCGCTTTGGTTGACACCGGCAGCCGCATGGACGAAGTGATCTTTGAAGAATTCAAAGGCACCGGTAACTCTGAAATTCACCTGGACCGCCGTCTTTACGAAAAGCGCGTGTTTCCGTCGATCCAGCTCAACCGCAGTGGCACCCGCCGTGAGGAGTTGCTGTTGCAGCCAGAAATTCTGCAAAAGACGCGTATCTTGCGTCAGTTCCTGTACAACATGGACGAAATCGAGGCGATGGAAATGGTGCTCAAACAAATGAAGGCCACCAAGACCAACAGCGAGTTCTTCGACATGATGCGTCGCGGTGGCTAGAGCTGCCTTATAATGCGCGGTTTTACGCGACAAGTACGTCTGGCTTTGAATTGCCCAAACGGTTTGAGCAAGGGCTGGCGCGGCTAACGCAACTGATGGAGAAGACATGAAAGAAGGCATTCACCCCAATTACCGCGAAATTTGTTTCCTGGACTCGTCTAATGGTTTCAAGTTCGTGACCCGTTCCTGCGCCAACACCAAGGAAATGATCAAGATGGAAGACGGCCGTGAGTTGCCTATGTTCAAGCTCGATACATCCAGTGAATCGCATCCGTTTTACACCGGCACGCAAAAGTCGGTCGACAACATGGGCGGTCGCGTCGAGAAATTCCGCAACCGCTTTGGCAAAACCGCTGCCAAATAAGCATTTTTTGCGCTCTGTGCAAGGCAGCCGGGTTAGCCCGTGCTGCCTTTTTATTTGAGCCCTACCGCATCTCCACACGTTGCGCCGGTGAATCAGCCTACCCCCGCCATCGTTGCCCAGAACGCAACCCGTCGTCTGCCGCGCTGGGCTTTGTGGGCTTTTGGACTGGTCTATTTGTTACCCGGCTTTCTTGGGCGTGGTCCCTGGAAACGCGAAGACCTGACTGCGTTCGGGTACATGGCCGAACTTGCGCGTGGCACGGCCGACTGGTTTAACCCCACCCTTGGTGGCGTCAAGCCTGAAATCGACGCGCTGCTGCCGTATTGGCTGGGTGCCTGGACCATCAAAGTAGCGCCGCCCTGGTTGACAGCTGACTTGGCAGTGCGTCTGCCCTATATTGCCTTGCTGGCCACGGCGATGATCGCCACTTGGTACGCCACGTATTACCTGGCGCGCAGTCCGCTGGCGCAACCGGTCGCCTTCGCTTTTGGCGGTGAGGCCAAACCCACTGACTACGCCCGTGCGGTGGCGGACGGCGGTTTGCTGGCCCTGATGGCCTGCCTGGGGCTGGCACAGTTGGGGCACGAAACCACACCGGCACTGGCGCAGCTGTGTTTTGCCGCGCTGTTGTTCTACGCCAGTGCCGCCTTGCCAACACGCACTCTCACGCCCGCAATGACAGCCGCCATCGGGCTATTCGGCTTGACGCTCTCAGGCGCCCCCAGCATCTCTTTGGCTTTGGGTTTGGGCTGTGCCGCCGTCTACCTGCTTGAGAAAGCAGGCACCGCGCAGGACGCCAAAGCGCGCAAGCGCCGGGCCCTGGGCGTCCTGGCCATGACTGTGCTGAGCGCGCTGATGGCTTCCCGGCTTGGCCTTTGGCAATGGCGCATTGATTTACCGCAGGCGACAGCGCAGTGGCAGAGCCTTGGGCGCCTGTTTTTATGGTTTACCTGGCCAGCCTGGCCGTTGGCCGTCTGGACGCTGTGGCGCTGGCGGCACCAATGGCTGCGGCTGCATTTCGGTGGCCGGCACATCTGGCTGCCGCTGTGGTTCGTACTGGTGGCCAGCGCCGCCACCCTGTCCACCGATGCTGCCGATCGCTCGCTGCTGTTGGCACTGCCGGCACTGGCGGCATTGGCTGCTTTTGCGCTGCCCACACTCAGGCGCAGCGTGTCGGCGCTGATTGACTGGTTCACCCTGATTTTTTTCAGCGGCTGCGCCCTGATCATCTGGGTGGTCTGGATTTCGCTGCAAACCGGCATTCCTGCACAACCGGCGCAAAACGTTGCACGGCTGGCACCAGGTTTTGTTCACAGCTTTTCTCTTGCTTTGTTTTTAATAGCTTTTGGCGCAAGTCTGACTTGGGCTTGGTTGGTCAAATGGCGTGTTGGTCGGCATCGCTATGCACTCTGGAAAAGTCTGGTCTTGCCCGCTGGCGGCGCTGCGTTGTGTTGGCTGCTGTTGATGACCTTGTGGCTGCCGCTGCTGGACTACGCGCGCAGTTATGCACCCATGGTCAAGCAGGCTAGCGCGCTGATGCCTGAGCGGGTCACCTGCGTTTCAACGTTGGGACTCAAACGCAGTCAGATTGCTGCTTTTCAGTTTCACGGCGGGCTCAAGGTCAAACCTTTCGAAACCGGCGTCAAATGCCCCTGGTTGATCGCCGATGGTGAAGATCCGAACGTGACCGCTGGCTTTATCCCCGACCGACCCTGGCAACTGCACGCGGTCTTTAGTCACCCAGCAAACATGCAAGAAAAATTGTTGCTGTTTGAACGCAAAGAAGCCAACTGAACAGCTCATTGTGTTGCGCGCACCCGCATCGTCGGGAAAAGCAGGCCGAACGTTGACCCATGGCCCAGCTTGCTGTCGATCGACAGTTCGGCACCATGACGCTGCGCCACGTGCTTGACGATGGCCAGTCCCAAACCGGTGCCGCCGGTCTCGCGCGAACGGCTGCGGTCGACCCGGTAAAAACGCTCGGTCAAGCGTGGCAGGTGCTCACTGGAGATGCCAGGGCCACTGTCACGGACTTCAAAAAACAACTGACCATCGCCAAGCAGGCACATCATCACGTTGATCTGTCCGCCCGCTGGCGTGTAACGCACCGCATTGCTTACCAAGTTGCCCATGGCGCTTTGCAACTCGCTGGCTCCACCAGAAAGTTCGCCGTCAAACTGGCAGTCAAAATGCAGTTGTTGCGCTGGCGCATCGCTGCAAATCAGCTTCGATAGCGCGCGCGCCTCCTGCTCCAGCCGACGCATGATGTCGCGCGTCGACGTCCATGTATCGGTGGCCGGTATCGGACTGCCCTCCAGCCGGGACAAGGTGAGCAAGTCATCGACCAGACTCTGCATGCGCGAGGCTTGTTGTGCCATCAAAACCAGGTAATCGGCGCGCTCGGAGTCGCTGAGCTCCAGCGTTTGCAGCGTTTCGACGAAACCCGACAACACCGTCAGCGGCGTGCGGATCTCGTGCGACACGTTGGCGACAAAATCACGGCGCATGGTTTCGGCCCGCTCTAGCGCGGTCACGTCGCGTGACAGCAGCAACAGGCGGCCGCCGCCGTAGGGGTGGATTTGCAGCGACAAGCGCACTGGCCGTGATGGCGTGTTGTGGCGACCAGGCAGCAGCAGCTCCTGGTTGAAATCGCGCGCTGCAAGATAAGTGGCAAAGCCAGGGTCTCGTACCAGGTTGCCGATGTTCTGCAATAAATCGCGCCCCAGATCCAGACCAAAATGCGTTGCCGCAGTCTGGTTGCACCACTCAATGCAATGGGCCTTGTCGAGCAATACAACGCCGTTGGGCGAGGCCTGTAAGGCTGACAAAAAATCCTGCAAGCGGTTTTCTGCCTCAGCCCGCGCCTTGTCTTTTGACCGATACAAGCGCCCCGCACGCGCCAACAATTCACTCCAGACGCCGCTGTTGCGCTGATCGATGAATGCGCCTTCTGATCGCAGGCAACGCAGCGTCCTGGCCGCACGCATGCCGTCAAGCACAAACCAGATTGCCGCGCCCAGCAGGCTACCCCACAAAGCTGCAACATGGCTATCAGCCCGGTAGCTCAGCAGCCACCCTGCTACCGCGCCTAGCGCCTGATAACCGACAAAAGTGCCGATGCGCAAAAACATGGGCAATCGCCGTGTGTGTTAGCGGCTTTAAGCGACCGCCGTTGACTGCGTCTTGGCGCTTTGGGCGGTGAGCCGATAACCGGCGCCGCGCACGGTTTCTATCATCGCCGCTGCCGATTCGCCAAGTGCTTCGCGCAGACGCTTGACGTGAACATCGACGGTGCGTTCTTCGATAAAAACATGGTCACCCCAGACTTGATCCAGCAGCTGCGCACGACTGTGTACGCGTTCGGCGTGCGTCATCAGGTAAAGCAACAGCTTGTACTCCGTGGGGCCGAGCTTGATCGGCTGCTCGTCAAAGGTGACACGGTAGGTCGCTGAATCCAAAGCAAGCTTGCCCATCGTCACGACCGAAACGTCCTGCTCGGGTGCTCGCCGGCGCAAGACGGCGCGGATGCGGGCCAGCAACTCCTTGGTGGAGAAAGGTTTGGCAATGTAATCGTCGGCACCCGCGTCTAACCCGGCCACTCGGTCAACCTCATCGCCGCGCGCAGTCAACATGATGATCGGCACCGTCTTGCTGCGCGAATGCGCGCGCCAGCGCTTGGCCAGCGTCAAGCCCGATTCTCCAGGCAGCATCCAGTCCAACAAAATGACGTCTGGCAAAGCGGCTTCCAGCTCAGCCTGGGCTGTCACGGCGTCCATAGCCCAGATCGGACGGAAACCACTGTGCCGCAGGTTAACGGAGATCAACTCGGCGATGCTCGGCTCGTCTTCAACGATCAGAACGGTTGGCACCCGCCTCATTTCACGGCCGATTCGATCTGTTCCATGGACGAGTGACGCACATCTGCACCTTTGACGATGTAGATGATCAGCTCGGCAATGTTTTTGGCGTGATCGCCGATCCGCTCGATGGCCTTGGCCAAAAACAACAAGTCAAGGCTGGGCGAGATGGTGCGCGGGTCTTCCATCATGTAAGTGATGAGTTTGCGCACAAAACCATCGAATTCCCGGTCGATCAAATCGTCTTCCTTCAAAATAGCCAAAGCGGTTGCCGTGTCAAGACGGGCGAATGCATCAAGCGCCTTGCGCAACTGGCCCGAGGCCATGTCAGCGGCAACCCGAAGTTCCATGGACGGCAGCGACCGCGGCGAGCCACTCTGAATGATGGAGCGCACCATGCGGGCAATTTTCTCTGCCTCGTCACCCACCCGTTCCAGGTTGGCAGTTGCCTTGGAGATAGCAATCAACAGGCGCAAATCGCGCGCTGTGGGTTGGCGCCGGGCAATGATGCTGGAGAGCTCGCGGTCAATCTCTACCTCCATGGCATTGACTTTGCTCTCCGCTGCCGTAACCTCATTGGCTGACTCGACACTGAATTCGGATAGCGCATAAATGGCTCTGTGAATCTGCGATTCGACTAAGCCCCCCATTTGCATCACTCGGGAAGAAACGTCGCCCAATTCACTGTCAAACTGGGTTGATAAATGCTTGTCGCTCATGTTGTTTCCTTGTCTGGTCGCCACCAATTAACCAAAGCGCCCGGTGATGTAAGCTTACGCCTCCCTGGGCCAAGCCTAGTTTAAGACATCAATGCGACATTTTTATGACAAAAAAAGCCGCCGCAGGGCCGATCAAAGTAGAGACAGGCGTGGTTCTTCAGGCGCGACACCCCCTTTTTTTCCAGAATCAAACTGGCCAAGTTCTCGCAAAGCAACAACTTGTTGTTTGCGACTTTGTACCAAGGCGACTTGCAAGGCAGCTTTTGCACAGACAAGGCAAAACCGGGAACTGGATGCCATATTTCTCAAACCTGTCATAAAAGTTTCACATTAGCCACTTACAGTTCGTCCGCTGAATGAACGAATTTCATTCAACGCAAAGCAACTCAACCCAACAGGAACTGACCCATGAAATTGAAATCACTATTCTCTTGTACCGCCGTGGCGATGGCTTTCGTCGCCCAAGGTACTGCGTTTGCACAGGCCGTCCAGGTGGATGCCGCTTTGCCGGTGTACCAAAAAGCCGCTGGAATTTCTGGCAACTTCACCAGCGTGGGCTCTGATACCCTGAACAACCTGATGACTTTGTGGGCTGAGGAATACAAGCGCTTGTACCCCAACGTCAACATCCAAATCCAGGGTGCCGGCTCTTCTACCGCGCCGCCCGCCCTGACCGAAGGTGCCTCCAACTTTGGCCCGATGAGCCGCATGATGACGGCCAAGGAAGTCGAGAGCTTTGAGAAGAAATACGGTTACAAACCCACCGCTGTGGGTGTGGCCATCGATGCACTGGCTGTTTTCGTCAACAAAGACAACCCGATCAAAGGCCTGAGCATCGAAGAAGTGGATGCCGCCCTGTCGGTGGGTCGCAAATG
>Ga0210041_1000536_pt1 | contig 41568 bp, 31 predicted proteins | sample CryGeymeta201503_FD_183973 | JGI IMG/M metagenome (GOLD analysis project Ga0210041, IMG submission 183973) | Groundwater microbial communities from Crystal Geyser aquifers in Utah, USA - Crystal Geyser metaG 2015-03 (SPAdes) (version 2) | ecosystem: Environmental > Aquatic > Deep subsurface >... | reverse complement strand
TTTTTTTTATCGTATTGATCTTTGATTTCGTAATCTTTTTCCACCAGACTACTAATCTCCTTCATCAAAACTTGCCTCTCGCTATCACTAGATTTTTTTAGCAAATCAAAATCTAGATCAACCGAAAATCTGGGTAAATCATAAAATAAATAGGCCGCCGTCCCTCCCTTAAAACCCAACCAACTCCCCACCTGAGAGTTTTTATAACAACTCAACAAAATTCTAATCAGATGCAAGCGGTGTTGTTTTTGATCAAGCATATTTCCTCATTTCTACGATATATTGATCTAGTGTTTGGCGGCGATAAACTTCTCGATTAAGTCTAGCCATCTTATCCCAATCTACTTGCCTCAAATTATCAAAGTGCTCTTCTCCATCCAAATATAGTTTGTCCAGCAGAGCTCGCTCGACGCTCGCTCTCACCACCGCTCCCTCTCGCTCCAAACCCAACGGGTTGAGTAAAATCTCATCTTTTATTTTTCGATAAACAAACTTATTCTCTCCAATCTCGCGTCTCTCATTTCTTCTACTAATCAAGTAAAAACTCTCATATGGTTGAAAAACTATCCCCATGGGTTGTAAAACACTATATAAACTTAAGTATGATGGTGTTCTGAGTTTGTTGCCCAGCTCTTCTGCCAAGTAATTCTGATCTAGAGCATACAAGCCTTTACTCAAGCGAATCAAATCCCCTTGCTTAACATAATAACTAACCGCAGAAATCAAATTCTGATCAGGAGTTTGACCCACAATCCGAGCCACATCAGACAGACCAAAAACTGTTTGTTTATCTCGATTAAGAACCAACTTTTTAATTATCATAACTTCTACATAAGATTTTATCTTATCTAAATACTACCTAAAACATTAGGTCTTGTCCACTCCAAAAAAACACTTGACAAAATATACATTTTAATGTATATTTAAATTACTAAAATAAAGAAAAATAAAATGCAAATCATAACTACAACACAACTGCGAACCAACACTAAACAGCTTACTCAAAGTCTTAATCGAGGCGAAACAATTAAGCTAATCCATCATTCAAAAATTATTGGAAATATAACTCCACTAGTTTACAGTCCAATATCTGACTCAAAAAAAACAAAGGTTTTATTCTCCAAAGCAATAAAAAATGCTCAAAAAATATTTTCTGAAACATCTAAATTTTTACCAAAAAATAATGAAGGTCTTATGAAGAATTATTACAATCTACTATTAAAAAAACATGGCAAAAATATTTCTTGACACTAATATTCTTGTTGATATTTTGTCAAACAGATCAGATTTAAACCCAGAAATTCTCGATCATCACGATCTATATATTTCTGTTTTAAGCATTCATATAACTGCATATTTACTTAAAATAGAAATTCCAAACAAACATTTTAATGAAGTCATAAACACTTGCAAAATAACTGATTTAGATAAGAATATTTATCAACTAGCTTCTAAAGGACCAAATAAAGATTTAGAAGATAATATTCAGCTGCACTCTTGCGCCCAAGCTGACTGCGATTATTTTTTAACCAATGATAAAGAGTTATTAAAAATGATATATTTTGGAAAAACCAAGATTATTAATACTCTCTAATTATTAACACTCTCTCTTTGTAATCAAAAGTAATTTAGCTAAAAAGTAGTTTGGGGCTAGTTAGCACAAACATAAAAAGTGTTTGCTGTACCACCGATTCCACACTCTGCAACGCTATTTGCAATATCAGCATCAGAGGCATTACTCAAAATAACACCAGCATAAAAACCATCACCGCCGTCTGTTTGAACATACTCTGAATATTCTGGCAAAACTTTCATATAGACTGTGCCTGACATTCCATCATTAAATTCCTCGCCAGGAGCACAAGGTGTTAAGTTACAACTATCAAAAGTATTATCGGGATACTTCTGGTTATCATTGTAATATAATCTCATCGCAGTTTTGAGCTGCTCGAGATCGCCTTTTAATTTAGTATCTTTAGCTCTGCCTCTGATTCCGACAAAATTTGAAAGAAGTAAGGCTGTTAAAACTCCAATAATCGAAATAACGACCAAAAGCTCTATTAGAGTAAAGCCCTTATTTAATGTTTTATTACTTTTCATTTGTGACCTTTCGAAGCTTATTTTGCCTATTTTGTTATTTATGAACTACAAATTATTGATCTTTAAAGAGGATCAGTTTCTACGGAACCAAGTGTAGTGTTGCTACTTGCAACTCCATAATTACAGCCCAAACCACCACACTTATCTGAAACATCAGAATAAATTCCTGGAGCACCATCAACCTGTGGGACTGCACCATCGTTTACATTCTCTAAACGAGCGTAAATTATATAACTCGTGCCATCTGAATCATAAAAAAATGAGTTGGATCCTGGATCTTCAGGAATCTGAACCATATAGGTTGTGTCGTTATTATCCTTCCAAATTAAACCATAATTACAAGTTTCTTCACCATCAACTCCACAGCCTTCAATGTTCCCAACTGCACCGATAGGATAGCTATCATGATCGTTATAATAAACTTCCAAGGCAGTAGCAATTCCACTTAAACTACTCTTTCTATTTGAATCTCGAGACTTCATCTGAGCCGAAGTAAATGCTCCCAAACCAATCACCGACAAAATCCCCAAAATTACTATAACTATCAAAAGCTCGATTAATGTAAAGCCAAAATGTTTTTTTTTCATATTTGCTATAAAATTATTGTGTTCAAGCTTACGGATAAACACACTCCGTTTCATTAATACAATCATCGTAGGATCCATATGGTCCGTCACCACAAGTTCCAAAGTCGGCTGCAGCGTAAACATTGCAATCATCACCAGCACTAGCACAACAAAACCCACTCATTAATTCAGAGTCACCAGCAAAAACCGGCACTCCCTCAGAAACTCCATAGTTGTATTCCAAAGCCACCGGTCCTATCTCAGTCTCAAAATAATCAGATGCTCCACAGCCAATATCACCATCACAATTTAAACTAGTAATCACAGAGTCATCATTTTTTTCTAAATTAGCCCAAACTCTAAAACCATCACAGGTTCCGGGCCCGGAAGAATTATCGAAAGGCAAATATAAATAATAACTCTGGTCTTTGGGATCGCAAGGAATATTTTGTAAATATGGACTTAACTCGTGATCTGAAGGTGAAACTCCCCCACAATTGTGCAAAACATCTGCCGATGGGTAACATCCATTATCATTGTAATAATCTTCGAAAGCAATTTTAATTTTCTGCAAATCACTCTTTCTTTGCCCGTCTCTAGCTTTTTCAAGTTGCCTCGGCGTCAACAAAAGTGCCATTATTATTAAAATAGCTAATACAGCAACAACGATCAAAACTTCAATCAGCGTAAAACCTCGATTCTTCATACTATTATATTACTATTTACATTCACTCAACGCTAGGGTTAAATAGAAGGTGAATATAAAGTATGTTCAAGGAGAACAAATTATGAAAACACAACAACTTTTTAAGCAGGTAGCCTTGTGGTCGGCTATGGCAACAGCATTTTTATCAGTTTTGTTGGTGGTTCCACTGACCGATAGTTTTATTGATCACACTAAAACATATTTGTTGTTCTTTAGTAGCATACTAATGATTTTATTTTTTGTCATAAAATCCCTAAGACAGGGGTCTATAAAAATTACAATCAGTCCAATCACTGATTCATTATTTTTCTTTGGATTAGCAGTTGCCGCTTCAACATTCTTTACTTCTAGCTATCCAATTGAGGCACTACTTGGTATGGGTGGAATTTACATTTCAGCCACATTGATTGCAATTCTGGGTGGATCACTAATTCCTAAAGACTCTACGTCAAAATTCATTAAAGTAATGACCTTAGCGAGCGTTGTTTTAGTCGTTGCAACAGTTTTACAAATGGTCGGATTTGGACCTGCACAACTTGTTAATAAACTAATAGGAACTAGCTTTCCTACAAGCATGGTTTTTGACATCACGGGATCTCCATTTATTGCTCTACAGGTTTTGCTGGTAACGCTTGTTGGTGCTGTAGCAAGTATTATCTCAGAAAAAAAAGTGAGCAAATTATTTGCAGTTTCACTCCCAATATTAGTTGTAGGAGCAGGAATCTTTGCATGGGCTTTACTTCCAGGAAAAGATACTAGTTTAGTCTTGCCACCTTTCAACAGTAGCTGGTCAATTATGTTGGATTCACTTAAAAATCCAAAATCAGCGCTCATTGGTGTCGGCCCTAGCGCTTATAGCAATGCATATTCAACATTCAAGCCATTGTGGGTAAATAATACAGCTCAATGGTCTGCAGTGTTCTCACAAGCAAGAATATTCCCAATCACAATCCTCACAACTTTAGGAACCATCGGCTTAGCTGCATGGGCATTCTTTGTTATAAAGTTTGCAAAACTAAAAAAGGGATCGCTTATTTCTAGTAGACCTATTTACTACATGATTGTTTCAACTTTAATTTTGCAACTTCTACTGCCTGCAAACACAATATTATTAACAATCCAGGCTGTAGCAATTGCATTCTTAATAGCAAATGAAAAGCACAGACTGCCATTACTACAACTGTTAACTTTAAAATTCAAAATTTTAAATAAGGTTGAGCTTGATAACGCCCCATCAAAAATAACAAAGCTCCCACTTTACTTGTCCGTAGGACTTGGACTAGCAGGAGTAATTGCCCTGTTTTACTTTGCTGGCAGAGTTTATGCGGCAAATATTCTAATGGCTGATTCATCAAAAGCTTTGGCCAATAATGAAGTGATAAAATCATACGAGCTTCAACAAAAAGCAGTTGTTCTGAACCCATATTTAGATACATTGAGAAGAAGATATGCCTCAACAAATATGGCTATTGCCGTCGCTCTTTCTAACAAGGCTGATATTACAGAAGAAGAGAAACAACAAGTTTCTGCTTTACTTCAACAGGCCGTTAGAGAAGCAAAAGCAGCTACAACTCTAGATCCATTAGATTCACAAAACTGGTTGAATCTAGCTCAGATATATAGCAACATGACTGGCATATCCGAAGATGCTGCTGACTGGACAGTTCAATCTTACGTCAAAGCAATTGAAACTAGCCCAAATGACCCAGCACTAAGAATTGAGTTGGCTCAAGTTTTTGTTGCACAAAAAAACTACCAGCAAGCAATTAATATCATGTCTCAAGCTATTAACTTAAAGCCCGATCTAGCTGGATCGCACTTTAATTTAGCTCTCATTTTAGAAAAGATTGATCAACCAGATGCCTACAGAGAAGCTAGAATTTCTTACCAAAGAGCACTCGTTCTTCTTGAAGCTGGCTCCGATGAATATGTCATCGTGAATCAAAAAATTGAAGATCTAGAAAAGCTTATGGAACAAAAAGGCATTAGTCTTGAGCCAGAACAAGTACCAACAGCTGGAACAGATCCAGCAACTGGAATAGATCAACAAATTCCATCAATCACTGAACAGAACCTCAATAATACTTCCGAGGTTACACCAGTTGAAAATGTAGATCTAAATGCCGAGCCTGGAATTATGGAAAAACCTTCTCCAGAACCAAGTGCCGAAACACAGCAAACTCCAACAACTGATTTAACTGGCGAATTGAATTAATTAAAAGAAATTAACAAAAAACCACCGGCTAAAAACTGGTGGTTTTTTGTTATTTAACGTTGGAGACCTCTTCTCTTAGTTTGGCGGCAAGATCTTCTAATCCAACTTTTGTAACTCCACTGAAAAATATTACTTCGATTTTTTTTCTTTTGAAAAGTTTCTTTATCTCGGCAATTAAATCTTTCGAGTATAAATCACTTTTATTGATGCTAACCAAAAACTTTTTGTCCTCAAAAAGTTTTTTGCCTGCGCCAATTGGAGTAGCTGTCGCTTTGATAGAATGATTTTTAAGTTCTTTTTTTAAGTTAGTTAGTTGTTTGTAAAGCAACTCTGCTTTTTGTTTATCAGTTAAATTTTCGTCAAAAACTTCTGTTTCTGCAAGAGCTAAAACGAAAAGCATTATTAAACAATTTTCTACGTGTCTTAAAAAAGAATGACCCAAACCTTTTCCTTCGCTAGCGCCCTCAATTAATCCAGGAATATCTGCTAACACAATTTCTTCTAGTCCTGAAGTTTTACTATAATTGCCAAACTCTAATATTCCCAAATTAGGCTCAATTGTCGTAAATGGGTATGAAGCAATTTTAGGCTTGGCTTTTGTAACAACAGACAAGAGAGTGCTTTTCCCAGCGTTTGGAAAACCCACAAGACCTACGTCAGCCAAAAGCTTAAGTTCTAAAACAATTACTCGTTTTTCACCAAATGATCCATATTCAGCTTCCAAAGGCGTAACATTTCTCGAACTTTTAAATCTATCATTTCCTCTTCCACCAAAACCACCCTGACAGACAATAATTTCTTGACCGTCTTTTCTGATCGTTTCAACTTCAATAGGAACCAAATCTCTCACAGCATTTAATACTTCTTGAACAACTGGAGCAATTGGCTCATTTAGGCCAATCCTACCAGCTTTTTTTTCGGGAGCTTGTTCTTCTGGATAAGCCTCAGGAACATTTCTAAATTGTGACTCACTTAATAAATAAAAATTATCTGGATCACGCTCAGGAACAGCCTGACCTTCTTTTTCTAAATAATACTTTTCTTGACGGATTCCATCCTTATTCAATAAAGAATTTATACCAACAAAAGTTCTTCTTTTTTTAGCATAGCCAGTTTCTGCGAGAACTGATATGGATGTTCCAATTGGCACATCCAAAACTAAATTTTTGCCTTTGGCTCCAATCATGTTTTTTTTACCACCGGGAAAACCATTTTCTGCTTGGTACAAAACTTTTCCCTTGAAATCCTTGAGTGTTGCTAAGTTTTTATTGCCTCTGAAAATTACTGAACCGCCTTTTCCGCCGTCACCTCCATCAGGGCCACCCTTGGTGATTCTTCGTTCACGTAAAAAAGAGACTCTTCCGAGTCCCCCATCACCAGCAACTAAAATAAGTTTAACTAAATCAATCATATTTTTATCTTTCCAACTGAAGGTATTGTAACACGCGAGCCTTTTAGGCGAACTGCCTACCTCAAGAAATTTAGGGGGTTCAATAATATGCCACCTTGTCTGATCTCAAAATGTAAATGCGTGCCTGTAGATCTACCAGTACTTCCCATTTGACCGATGACATCTCCTCTATTAATTCTCTGACCAATAACTACTTGGATTAAGCTCAAATGGGCATATAAAGTAGAAAATCCATTACCGTGGTCAACTAAGATTTTATTGCCATATCCAGATGGATCCCAACCTGCCGCAACAATAGTACCACTGTCAGCTGCTAAAATAGAGCCTCCAGATCTGTTAGCAATATCATTAGCCTTATGATAGAAACTATATGACTGAGTAATTTTTCCAGCTGCCGGCCATACGAATGATCCAAGCGCTGTAACTGATCCTGCATCTGGGGTTTGATAAGCAACTCTGGTTACTATAGGAATTGACTTTGTGATTTTTACTCCGTCTGGAACCATAATATATTGCCCAATTGCCAACTCAAAAGTTTCATCATTTAAAAACTCGTTAAAAGGATAGTCAACGATCACCTGCACCTGAGATTCATCTAGGCCATACTTCTTTCCAACTGAGTAAATTGTTTCTCCTCTTTGAACCTTGTGTCTAACTCCATTGATTGGCAAAATATTTAAAGAATCTCCTGGTTTAATTTTGCTCGTGCTGGTTAAATTGTTTTCCCACAAAATTGTGCTTGTATCTAACCCATATCTTTGCGCAATACTTGAAATAGTATCGCCTTCTTCAACGGTGTGGACAATAATCTCTCCTCCTCTAAATAGTCTCACTTCTTCTGCTTGTTGAGTATAAAAATTCGAGCCATAGGCTTTGGAAGTTAAAATACCATTAGATGAATCTTGATTTTGATCATCTGATCCAGAGAACACCACCGGGCCAACAATAATAGCCAAAAAAATTAAACCAATTGTGCCAAAATGTAAAAATGGACGAACATATTTTCCTCTTTTTTTGTACAAAAGATCAACAATTGTATCTTTGAATAATTCAAACCTAGAAAACCAACCATACACTCTTTTACGCATGTATAGTTTTAAAAATTGTAGATATGCTGACAGATCTTTAAAAAGCTGTGGCACTCTTAGTCTAAGAGTAATCTTTACCATATTATTAGCCGTTTTTGAGTGATGCTAAAAACTCTTTATTAGTTTTAGTCTTTTTCAGTTGTTGAATGATAGTAGAAGTACGCTTGTCTTTATCAAGCATGTCTAACATTCTATGCAATGTTGTAATAGACAAATAATCCATACTGTCAATTAAAAGATCGTCTCTTCTTGTTCCAGATTTTTGAACATCAATTGCAGGAAAGATTCTTCTTTCTGCTAATTTTCTATCTAAGTGGACTTCTTGATTGCCTGTACCCTTGAATTCTTCATAAACCAAATCATCCATTCTGGATCCAGTTTCTACCAAGGCAGTACCAACAATTGTTAAACTTCCATCAACTTCGAAATTTCTAGCTGCTCCAAAAAATTTCTTTGGAGGAAATAATGCCGCTGGATCAAATCCCCCAGAAAGAGTTCTTCCAGATGTAGGAATAGATAAATTGTAAGCTCTAGCTAAACGAGTAATTGAATCTAGAAGAATTAAGACGTCTTTACCTTCTTCAACTAGTCTCTTTGCTCTTTCCAAGGCAAGTTCGGCAACTCTACATTGATCTTTTGCAGATTCATCAAAGTTGCTTGCTGCGACCTCACCTTTGCCATCGGTTATTTTTGCGATGTGGCGCACTATATCGGTAACTTCTTCTGGTCTCTCTCCAACTAAAACAGCCATAATATGAATTTCAGGATGATTTCTAGCTACACCAGCTGCAATATCTTTAAGTAAGTTAGTTTTACCAGCTTTAGGAGGAGAAACTATCAAACTTCTTTGGCCTTTGCCAATTGGAGCGATCATATCAATAATTCTCAGTGACAATAACTCTGGATCAATTTCTAATTTTATTTTTGAATCAGGATAAACAGGAGTAAACTTTGTAAATTTGGGTCTATCTGCATTTTTAAGTTCTTCTGCCTGTCTACCATTAACCTCAGTAACCTTGAGTAATCCCCAAAATCTTTCGCTGTCTTTTGGAGCTCTTGCCGGGCCGGTTATGATGTCGCCAGATCTAAGTCTGAATCTTCTGATTTGTGAAGTTGAAATATATGCATCCAGATCGTCCTCACCCATTAATGTAGCGCGCAAAACTCCATGGCCGTCTCTTGATAAATCAAGAAAACCAGTAATAATTTTGTCGCCTTCTTCGTTATTTTTTACAAATGAGGGTCTTTTTTGATTATTTTGGTTATTGTAACCATTATTTAATGGCATTACAGGAACTTTTTTCATATCGATCTTTGCAGCCGTTACTGGCGTCACTGTTGTTGTTTTCTCCGTCATAATTGTTTTTGATAATTGATAATAGTCTATTTAATTTAAGAAATTAGTAAGCTCATGGTGAAACAAGTTTTAAAGAATAAAATTCTCAGGAACATAAATTAAGAAAACATGAAGTTGATGGTTATTATTTCAAATAATAGTGAAAATGTCAAATTAAGATGCTGTGTGGAAGCTCGGTTGCCTGCCCAACTACCGAACCTCCACGCAACATCTAATTTTGTCTCAAACCTGATTGCTTAGTATTTCTTATGAAAATATCTCGTAAAATATTTGCTAAAAAATACGCTTTGATCTCTTAATATGTAGTTAGAATCACAAAGATAGAATTTACAACCTGTTCTAAATCAGGTAATCTCTGTCTCACATGGTTCTTAAAAGTTTTTAATTAAACGCCATGTGAACAAAAAGAGCATTGTTATTCGTGGTCTGTCCAGCGATAATAATGCTTTTTTTATTCTATTCTTTCAGTATAACTACATTTATTTAATTAGTCAACCTATAATTTATAGTTACTCTGTTTTGATACGTCTTATATTTTTATTTTTAGTAATATTATTGAGAGCAATTAATAAGTTATTCACATCAATTTTATTAATCTAATAAATGTAGATAACTACTCTTTCGCCTGGAAGTAAAATAATCATCAATTTATGATTGCAATCCAATATACGCCAACTCGAAGAAATGATATACTTCTGCATATGCCTGCAAATCACACTATTTTAGAGCTTAGAACTGGTCGAGACAGTGAGCATACCCCAGAGTCTGCTACACAACTATTTGCATCAATTCCCAACCTAAGAAGTCGATGGTATTGGAAGTTACTTAAAAAAGACGAGCGCTTAAGTTTTGAAATCATTGTTGAGAATCAAACCATATATTTTCAAATGTATGTTCCAGATAGATTGATTAATTATCTTAAAAGCATATTAAGAGCTAGTTATCCTGAAATTTTAATTAATAAAGTTGATGATGACACCATAGATAGCTTTATCCTCCCAGCCGAAAGCTATGCCGAAGCTCAGAGTCGCTTCTTTGAGATGGGTAGCCTAAATTTGAAGAGACCCAATTATCTACCGCTCAAAACATACAAAGACTTTCATGACACTGATCCGATGTCGACTATTTTATCTACTCTCTCGAAACTTCAAAAATACGATCGCGTAGTCATCCAATATGTTTTTGATAAGAGTAGCGAGCATTGGAAAGCAGGTTCGCCAAACAGAACAGCAAATACTCAAAGCGAAAATTCTCCTTTGCAGATCTTAAGTGTTCAAAAACAAAAAATTAACAAAAAACTTGACAGCAAATCACTAAAAAGTGTAATCAGAGTCGCAATCTCCTCTAGTGATAAAGCAAGAAGTCGCATATTACTCGAAACCATTGAAGCTTCATTTGACTCTGTTTCTGATAGCGAAGGTAATAGCCTGTCATTGAGAAGAAGATATTTATTTAAGAAGCGTTTTCTAAAGAATATGAAGACGAGATCTTTCAAATCTTCACCAAAATTTCATCTCTCTCTCGACGAGACAGCCACCATACTTCACATGCCAAACGTAAAACTTTCAACGATTCAAAATATAGCCTGGGGGAAAAACCTTCTGGGAGAACCACCAGAGAACTTACCTGTTATCACCAAAAATATGGATCCAAAATTAAAAGGTGACATCAATGCCTTCGGCAGAACATATTTTAAAAACAACGACGTTATTTATGGCTTAAAACGAAATGACCGTAGAAGACACATGTACGTGATTGGTAAAACTGGCACCGGTAAATCTACCCTTCTGGCCAATATGGCCATTAACGATCTTAAAAACAATGAGGGCATGTGTGTGATTGACCCACATGGAGACTTGATCGAAACGATTTTAAACTACATTCCCTCGAGAAGAATTAACGATGTGATTTATTTTGATCCAAGTGAAAAAGACAGAACTGTTAAACTTAATCTTTTTGAAGGAAAAAACATTGTTCACAGAGAATTAATCGCTTCGGGAATTGTTTCTGTTTTCAAAAAGCTTTATGGATATTCATGGGGTCCAAGACTTGAATATATTTTACGAAACTCCCTACTCACTTTGCTTAAAGTTGAGCAAGCAAGATTGTCTGACATTCTTGAACTTCTAACTAATAAAAAGTTTAGAGATAGCATTGTTAATAAATTGGAAGATCCAATCTTAAAAAGTTTTTGGGTTGATGAATATAACATGATGCAAGAAAGGCAAAGAACTGAGGCCATTGCCTCTATTTTAAATAAAGTGGGCCAATTTGTGTCTTCGCCAATTGTAAGAAACATTGTTAATGCCAGAAAAAGTTCCTTTAGTATTGAGGAAGCAATGAGCTCTGGAAAAATCATTTTAGTTAATCTTTCTCAAGGAAAACTCGGCGAGGATAATGCCACTCTGCTTGGTTCAATGTTAATTACAAAAATTCAACTCGCCGCTATGGCCAGAGTTAATGTTCCTGAGGAAGAAAGAAAAGACTTCTATTTATATGTAGATGAGTTTCAGAATTTTGCTACCGAGTCTTTTAGTAAGATTCTCTCAGAAGCCAGAAAATATCGTTTAAACTTAACTTTAGCTAACCAATATATTGCCCAAATTCCAGAAGAAGTACAAAAGGCCATCTTTGGAAACTGCGGCAGTATGATTAGCTTTGTTATGGGTGCTGAAGATGCTCAAGTTTTTGCCAAAGAATATGGCGATCAATATACACCTGAAGACTTAGTATCTCTCGAGAGACATCAAATTATTAATAAACTATCTATAGATAACATTGTTTCCAAGCCATTCCCCGCTCTCACTCTCGCACTTGCAAAAAGCAGCAATAGCAATAAAGAAAAGGTTGTTCAATCTAGTAGTGAAAGATATTCCAAAAAAACTGAGTAAATAAAATATACTTAATATTTATGTCACGAGCTTACGCTCTTTGTTCATAATCAATTTTGAATTTCGCTGATACTCGTTCTATAAACATTAAGTATATTTTAATAAACCCAATTCCTTTAAAACATCTTTTATAGAAGAATGTGTCTTTTTTGAAATAACTTTTTTGAAGCCCAATCTCTTAGCTTCTTTAATTCTTCTATCGAGCAAGTTTACTGATCTAATTTCGCCTAAAAGACCGATCTCACCAATAAAAACTGTTTTTTCTTTTATTGGTTTATTTACTAACGAACTAGCAATAGCGACTGCTAACCCCAAGTCTAACGCCGGCTCTTTGACACTAAACCCTCCTGCAACGCTAGCAAAAATATCATTGTTACTAAGCGGTAATTTACAATGCTTTTGTAAGACTGCTGCTAAAACCTGAATTCTGGATAACATTATTCCTCGACCTACTCTTCTCGGCATAGCAAGCTGAGAACTTACTACCAGACCCTGAATTTCAACTAATAACGGTCTTGTTCCTTCCATAACACAAACAGTGGCGCTGCCTGGCACACCAACATCAGAATGTTCTAGAAAAAGCTCGCTAGGATTAGAGACTGATTCAAATCCAAAATCTCTCATACGGAAAACCCCCACTTCGTCTGTTGCTCCAAACCGATTTTTTACCGATCTTAGTATTCTAAGATCCCCAGTTCTATCACCACTCAACTCTAATACCGAATCAACAATGTGTTCAAGTACTTTTGGTCCTGAAATCGTTCCTTCTTTAGTTACATGACCCACTAAAAAAATTGGAATGTTTAAATTTTTTGCCAACGTCGTAAGTCTTTCGGCACACTCGCGAACTTGCCCAACGCTACCAGCGCTACCAGCCAAATCAAAAGTCGTTAAAGTTTGAATACTATCTACAACTACCACTGCTGGCTTAATTTTTTTTATTGCCTTCGCGATTGAATCAACATTTGTCGATGAAATAAAAACCAAGTTATCTTGATTATAATTATTTTCTTTTAATCTATTGATTCTAAGAGCTATTTGAGCCGGGTTTTCCTCACCGCAAACATAGGCAATTGTTTGATTAGAAATATCGCTGTTTTTGCTATTTGCCAACATACTCACAACAACCTGAGTTAGCAAAGTGGACTTACCAATACCTGGCTCTCCAACAATTAACATTATTGCTCCATTAACCATACCACGATTTGGTTCTTCGCCTCCCAAAACCCTATCGAACTCATCAATAAAAGTTGAAAGACGCGCTTTTGAGGATCCTAGAGCGTCGACTCGAGAAAGAGAAATGGTAAAATCAGAAATATTTTCGGAAGATTTGATTTCCTTACCAGTTTTGCTTACTTCGGACATTTCTTCCACCAAAGTATTCCAGCTGTTACAGCCCTGACACTGTCCAACCCAACGAAGAGCCGACCAACCGCAATTTTGACAAACATATATGCTCGATTTTTTGGACATTATGAATTTCCATTAATAATTTTAGTAGAAGAAATTTCTGGGTTTTGTTGATGAATAATTGCCAACTCACCATCAACCATACTCATAATTTTTCTCTTTTCATTTAAATGAGCAGTATGGGCTGAAACTGCTAGATACTTGGGCATAATAGTTTTAATCAATTCTAGATGATCTTCTGATCTGCTAAAATTATCAGGCAATATAAATATGTTATCAGTCAAAAAAAGTTTGAGTAAATTTTCAACCCTAGCATCCTGAGAGTTAACCGGCCTTTGACTTCCCTTAATTGACTTTACTCTGAAATCAGACTCTACGCCAATTATCAAAACATCTCCCAATTTTTTTGCCTTTTTTAAAAACTTTTTATGCTCAAAATGAAGAACGTCAAAAACGCCAGTAACTAAAACTAGGCATTTTAACTCTGCCCTACTGTTTTTAATTATTTCCAAAATAAAGCTTGGTAATTTTGCTGGAGAAGTTGCTTGATTGCTTTGCACAGAAATCATTCTAGCCTTTCGTGTGATTGGGTACAAGTCATATGATTTTTTCATATGACTTTTTCATATGTTCTCAACCACCTGCCTAAAATTTGTTTTTTTGTATCTCTAGGATGAAAAAATGCAAAATTCTTTTTTACCTTCTCGCTAGTCATGTGAGGTCTCATATATAAATATTGAAAAATAAATAGTAAGTTATTTAATTCTTTAAGAACAAAATCTGCTAATAAATTAGTAGTATGACTCAATACACTGGTTTCAAGCGAATCAACTTCTTTTTGAAAAGCAAAATAGTTTGGCAGAAATTTTTTGGCCCACTTGTTAAGATCAAAAAATTGATTTTTGGTACCACCTTTGTCATAAATCCAAACTGCTTGGCAAATCTCAAATGCGCCATAAATATTTCTCAATCTTTGAGGAAGCTCCAATGAATTATCATCAAGCCACAAATTTAAACACCACGTATTGGAATAAGCTCCATTCCAAGATCTCTTTTTTCCATTTAAAAATGTAAAGAAAACTACCAGAATTCTCGAAATCCACAATCTGTTTGCTTGAACAATTATCAAGAAATCAATATCATCATTTTCAATTACATTATTCACTGCTAAAGATCCGGTGACCAAAACTCCTTTGATCCAAGGAATGAGCCTTACTACGCGAATGAACTCTTCTACCTCAAACCATTTTTTTTGTGAATATTGTTTTCTTTTAATTCTTGTATAAATATGATTGCCAGACCCTTTTAAAAAATAAAAATTATTTTTAACAAATATTTTTCCTGAAGAAACCATTTTTACTAACTCAGTTTCTAGTTTGTTGATCGATAATGACTTTTCGCGACCAATAATCCTTAAAAAAATTTCCTCCTTTGTGAGTGGATATTTAAATTGATCTGTATAAGAAAGAGAAAGAAGAATTTTATTATCAAGGCCTTTTATCATGACCTCATTATAAGCCCGAGATATGCGGATTCAAGACTACTTAGTGCTAATCCCATATTGTTTGAGAACTTGTTTGGTGCCTTCTTCAATTGTAAGAAGAACATCATCAACCTTCTCGCCCTCAAGAATAGCATTAATTCCATCTTCATAGTATTTGATCATCTGATCATTAATACCATTGTCGTGAGTAAAAGAATTTAGATACCAATCTTGAGCATAAACCGCGTCGTCAAGATATGATGAGATAATTTCATTATCAACTAATTTTTCTGCCATACTAGCCTTTGGGTAAATTTCTCCGAATGATCTGACTTCACTAGCTTTTGAAAATAATTTCATTAAGTTTTCGTCGGAACTAATAAATCCAAGAAATTTAGCTGCTAATTCTTTATTATTGCTACTTGCACTAACTCCTTCTGCCCAATATGACCCCCAAGTAATCCTCTCGTCTGAGAGTTGGGGCAAGGTCATGGTTTTAAATTTTAAATTTGGATTTTGAGCGGCAATTTCATGAGCTCTCCAAGATGGAGCAAACATCATGGCAACGTCGCCCCTTGCAAAAGCCACAGTTGAACTTGGTAGCTTATCATTCCAAACGCCATCTTTTAGAACGAAATTAGTGTAAAATACCAAAGCATCCTTGGTTTCTTGAGAATTTGGATCGCTAAAGCTAGCTCCGTTCTGTAACATTAAAACTGCTAGAATGTCTGAAAAATGATCAACATTCTTAGTATTTCCAATAGCAAGACCGGCTCTTTCGATGCCATTTGCCGATTTAACAGTCAATTTTGTAGCCAACAATCTCAGTTCTGCCCAAGTTGATGGCGGAGTTTCGTTTGCTGAATTCAGAATGTCCTCATTATAAAAAAGTGCTAGCCCATCATACATCAGCGGAACACCGACATATTGACCACCAACAACTAATTGATCTGTAACAATTGGATAATAATTATCTTTAAATTCTTTTGAAGAAATCACACTAGTAGGAATTGGAGCAAGCATTGACTTCAACATAGGCGTCCAGGATGCATGGAACCTAAAGATGTCTGGTCCTTCATCTGTATCCAGCGCAGTTTGTAGTCTCTCTCGATAATCCTTATGAAATTGCTTTACATAATTTATTTTAGTTCCAGGATGAGATGTCTCAAAGTCAGATATTATTCCTTCAACAACCTCGTCTGGTTCCCAAAGACCCCAATATGTTAATTCTGTTAATTGGGCTGGAACCTCAGTTCTTTTGTTTGTGTCTCCTGGAGTCACATTTGTTGTGTCAATATTGTCAGTGGTTGCATCTGGTTTTGGCAAAGAAGTCGATTTTCCGCTAGAAATTTTTGAATAAATGAATCCTACAACAGCCACTAGAATTATTCCTCCCACAATGAATGGAAGAAATTTTAGAATTGATTTGTTTTCTTTGGCATATTTGGGTTTTGCACTTTGAATGTCAGAGCTAGAATCCTTGCTCATTTGAGGCATTGGAGATGATTTTTCTTGTATAATTTTGGGAGATGGAATGTTTGATCCTATCCCCCTTGGTAACTCTTCTCCTCGTATCTCTTGGGGAATTGGTCTACCTAGAATAGTCCTCTCCGGCATTTCAATATTACTGCTTGACTTGACCGAAAGACCTTCTCCAGATTTTTGTGATCCATCATCAGGAATAGTGTTGCTACTCATTGATGACAAAGCACTTAAAGAAGTTGGAGGCAAAGTAACATCATTGTTTGGTGCTAGATCTCCTTCAGATTTTTGAGCTAGAGGAATTCTCGATTTGGCGACTGCTCCATCAAATACCACGCCTTGTTTGCTATCTGCGGGCTTGGTTGCTCCACTTGGTTTTGTGTTATCTGCAGGCTTGGTTGCTCCACTTGGTTTTGTGTTATCTGCAGGCTTGGTTGCTCCACTTGGTTTTGTGTTATCTGCAGGCTTGTTAGCGTCGCTGGGCTTAGAAGTATCTCTTAGCGCAGAAGGCGAAGGTGTTAAAACTGCTCCAGAATTATTTTCATCATCATTTTTTGGTGTTTGAGATGGCTTTGGCAGTGGTTGATTATTCATAATATTCTATATCTAGTATAATAATAGCATAATGAAAAACAGTTTGCCTCTAGGATCTTTACAGATTGCGTTTTTGCTATTCATTGCAGGGGTCAGCTTCCTTGCGTCTGGATTATATTTAAATACCAATTTCTATGAAAATAAGATTTTCCCAAGAACTTACATTGATAGCGTTGATGTATCGGGCTTATCTATTTCAGAAGCCATAGAAACTTTAAAAAATATCCAAAATGAGGTTGAGCCACATAATATAGTATTAATAGTAGATGACATTATGACGGCGAGCTCTTCATCAGAATTAGGAGCACAAAAAAATTATTCTGAAGCAGTTAATACAGCCTATACATCTACCAGAGATAGCTCCAGAGTAAAAACTGGCCTAAATTTAATAAAATCGTTTTTTAAAAACAACAATATTTCTACAAAAACGCTATATGATGATGAAAAGTTAAACGAATTAATAGCCAACTTGAACCAAGAAGTTGCTTTAAAGGGAGAAAGTCCAGAAATATCTCTAAAAATATCCAACAGTGCAAATTCTATAGTTATTTATAAAGGCATTCCTGGCAGAGAAATCAACTTGTCAGCAACAAAAGAAAAAATTAGGGAAAAGTCTGAAGAAAATACTTGGAATAAAGGTGGCGATGACAATATTTTGAGTCTCCTTATTGATGCGCCAGTAACATCTACAAGCACTGTTTTGACTGATGAACAGGTAAATTTAGAACTCTCAAAAGCAAAAAGGCTAGTAGGAAAATCCCTCGAATTTAAGGCAGAAAACAAAAAATATTATCTAAATGATATAGAACTAATTACTTTCTTACAACCACTTGGAAGCTATCTGGACTCGAACCTAGAAGAAACAATTTCCTCTTGGAGCAAAGAAGTTAATAGAGAGCCACAAGATGCGAAATTTAAATATGATGCAGAAACCTTAGATGTAGAAACATTTTTGCCCCACAAAGATGGGTTAGAAATAAACGTAGTGGCTACAAAAAAGTTAATAATAGATCAACTAGATAAACTATTAAGTGTTCAAGAAGAAGATATTACTACTTCCGAAGAAAACTCCCCCATTCTAGAAATTCCTCTTAATAAAACCTCTCCAGAAGTTACTCTAGAGAAAACCAACGAACTAGGTATTAACGAAAGAATTGGATTTGGAGAAAGTTATTATTACCATTCTATTATAAATAGAGTCCATAACGTGGGAATAACGGCCGAAAAAATTTCTCTTGCAATCATTCCACCGGGCCAAGAGTTTTCCTTTAATAAAACCCTCGGAGAGGTCTCTGCGGGAACTGGATATCGTTCGGCATATGTAATATCTAATGGAAAGACAATTTTAGGAGACGGCGGTGGTGTTTGTCAAGTTAGTAGCACCCTTTTTAGAGCGGTCTTAAATGCCGGACTTAAAGTTACCAAAAGACTTCAACATTCCTATAGAGTTTCATACTACGAATTAAATTCTCAGCCAGGATTTGACGCCACAGTCTATGCCGGAAATGTTGATTTTAGATTCATCAATGATACTAAGAACCACATCTTAATTTATACTTATGTTGAGTCTGAAAATAGATATATGAACATCGAAATTTATGGAACCAATGATGGCAGAACTAGCGAAATCTCTAATTATAAAAAATGGGATTTTAGAACTGCTCCAGCACCTGAATATTACCCTACTTCCGAATTACCTACCGGAGTTACTAAACAAATAGATTGGTCGGTGTCTGGAATAAAAACTGAATTTAAACAGACTATTAAGGATAAATGGGGAAATGTCACAAGCGAAGAAAGCTATTATTCCAATTACAGACCTTGGTCTGCCAAGTATATGAGGGGAATATAAAAAAAGAATGTTATAATAACTTTCTATGGACTCGAGATACAACTCCCAACAAACTGAAGATGAAATTTATGCACTTTGGGAAAAAGCAGATGCTTTTAATCCTGATTCGGTAAAAAAACTCCGTCAAAGAAATGACAATAAATTGAATGAACAAGCTACCTCAACAAATGAGCAAATTGCCTCCACCGGAAAGCAATTTTCAATTATTATGCCACCACCAAATGCAAATGATCCCCTTCACGTAGGACATGCGATGTTTGTAGCCCTTGAAGACATCATGATTAGATATCACCGCATGCTCGGAGACGACACAGTTTGGATTCCGGGAACTGATCATGCGGGCATAGAAACTCAGTTTGTCTTTGAGAAGAAACTCAAAAAAGATGGCAAAAGTAGATTTAACTTTGACCGCTCTACCCTCTTTAAAATGATTTGGGACTATGTTAAAGCAAATTCCGAGGTTGCCAAAGATCAAATAAAGAAACTAGGAGCTAGTGCCGATTGGTCTCGATTTAAGTTTACTTTAGACAAAGACATTGTTGAAAATGTGACAAAAACTTTTCAGCTCTTATATGAAGATGGCTTGATATATCGTGATTTAAAGCTTGTTAATTATTGCACACGCTGCGGAACTAGTTATTCGGAGTTAGAGGTAGATCACGAAGAAAAAATTGATCCTTTATACACAATTCAATATGGTCCATTACAAGTTTCAACAGTTCGTCCTGAAACTATTTTTGGAGACGTAGCGGTTGCTGTTAATCCAAACGATGACAGATACAAACAATATATTGGCAAAATGATTGGGGTTGAATTTCCTTGGGGCAAAAAAACAATGCCAGTTATTTCAGATGAATATGTCGATCCTAAATTTGGAACCGGCGTAGTTAAAGTAACTCCATATCATGATCAAAATGATTTTCAAATGTGGGAAACACACAAAAACGAGATCTCAGAAATACCGGTTCCAGTAATTAATACGAGTGGAAAAATTTATAATGCCCCAAAAAAATATAATGGTCTTGGAGTTATAAATGCGCGAGCAGCCATAATCGAGGATTACGAAGCTTATAAAAATAGTCTAGGCAATTCACTTTTAATAAATATTGATAAAAAATATAGTCACTCTGTGGGTATCTGTTATCGCTGTAGCAAACCAATTGAGCCACTACCCTTACCACAACTTTTTATTAAAGTTGCAGACACCTCAAATCCAAAAAATAAAAAATTAAATTTAGTACAAAGAGCCCTAGAAACTCTAGACTCCAGAGCAACAAAAATTCACGGAGCCGGAAGAGAAAAAATCCTAAGACACTGGCTGAACAACCTCCAAGATTGGAACATTTCGCGTCAAATTGTTTGGGGAATTCCTATTCCAGTTTGGTATAAAATAAATGGCAACGAAGATAAAATTACAGTCTCATTTGTTGACAGAAACAAAGCCTATCAAACTGGCCCGTTGTCAAAATGGCTGAAAACAACTTCTCTCGAGGAAATTAAACAAAATATTCAATCAATTAACGCTGAAATTTCAGTCCCCTACTCTGTCTCAATTGAAGATCCTAAATTAGCTGCAACAACTGAAAAAGATGGCTCAAATTATATTCAGGAAACAGATACTTTTGATACCTGGTTTTCTTCAAGTCAGTGGCCGGTTGTAACCCTCAAAACCAACAATAAAAAAGATTTTGAACGCTTCTACCCTACCTCTGTGATGGAAACTGGCTACGACATTCTTCCCTTTTGGGTCATGAGAATGATGCTCCTAGGCAATTATTTAACTGGTAAAACTCCTTTTAAAAATGTCTACCTTCACGGCTTAATTAGAGATGAAAAAGGTAAAAAAATGAGCAAATCAAAGGGAAATGTTATTAATCCACTCGAAGTCAAAGAAAAATTTGGCGCCGATGCCCTAAGAATGGCTTTGGTTATCAGATCAACTCCTGGACAAGATAAATCTGTAGGAAAACCAGATTTCAAGGCCACAAGAAACTTGACAAATAAAATCTGGAACGCGGCTCGTTTTACAATTTTAATGTTTGAGAATCCCCATGAAACGAGTTTTATAAAAAACGCCCCCGGAGACGCCGAGTATCTCAAAAAACTGAACTCTGTTATTTCTGAGACCAGCAAGCATCTTTCTGATCTCAAGATCGGTTTAGCTGCAGAAGTAATTTATAATGAGTTTTGGCATTGGTACTGCGACATCTGTATTGAAAATGCAAAACAAGGTAAAATTTCGCTTGAAGTTCTAAAGATAGGACTCACAACTTTCCTCAAGTTACTTCATCCTTTTATGCCTTTTATAACAGAATCTATTTGGCAAGAGCTACGCAAAGAAAAGATCGTTTCAGAAAAATTACTTATTGTTTCAGACTGGCCTACTCAGGTATCATAGTAATTAATGAAGTTACTATTATTCCAATTCAAATTACTAGTTTTTTTAGCTCTTTTTCTCCTTAATTTAGTCTTTATTCAGATTAAAAAAGCAAAGCTATTATTTTTGGCAATTTTTATCGTTTTGTTTTTGATAAACCTGATGTTTTTCTATATTATTAAAGAAAAAATTAATAATGAGGAAACTCAAAATAACTCCAGTTACTTCCCTTCTCATCCAGATCAATATCTCAAATCAGAAAAAACAGAGTCAGAAATTAGAACTGAAATATTATATTGGGAAAACATTATAGAAAAACAACCAAGCTCGAGAGACGCATTGATAAATTTATCTATATTAAAGAAAATTTTACTCGAAGATGAAGAAGCAGAAGACTTGTGGAATCAAGCTAAAAATTTAGATCCCAACAACCCAATTTTAAAAAACTAATCTGTTTTTTTTAGGTTGTTCTTCTTATGATTTTTCAGTTGAATTATCAGTTGATTTTTCAGCATCTGCAACAGACTTTTCGCCTTCAGCTTCTGGTTTAACTTCACCAGCTTCGCCCGCTACTCCAGCTTCAGGTATAACCTCTTCAACTACTTCTTCTACTTCTTCTTTGACAGCTTGAACGTTAACAAGCATCACATCGGAAGGATCCTCGTTATCAGCTAAAACAAGCGAAATTTTTGATTTATCAAAATTTAAATCTGCCAAATTAATGCTTTGTCCCACTTCAGAAAGACCCGATATATCAACCTCAAAACTCTCTAATAAATCTGCCGGTAGTGCTTCAATTAAGACGAAGTCTTTAACCAAGGAAACGACCGCGTCATCTATTTTGGTTTCACCAATCAGAACAACTGGAATCTCAGCCTCAATTTTAACATTCAGACTAACTCTCTTGAAAGAAACGTGCAAAATTCCTTCACCAATTACTACAAACGAAACTTCGTCAATTAGCGCTGGAATTTGCTTTTTTTCATCATCTACTTGGAGATAAATTAGACCAGTATCACCTTGTGATTGATAAAGCTTCTTTACTCCCTGACAATCAGCAACAATAGCGACTGATTTTTCGCCTAGACCATAGATATTTCCAGGGGTTTTTCCTAATCTTCTTAATTTAGCTACTTTACCAGATCCCCTGTCTTGTCTAGTCGATACGTGAAACACTATTTTATCTGATGTATTCGTCATATGATTGATGTTCTTTCTTAAATTAACAAAATATACTGATTTATCAAAATTTATTTCTTAACTAGAGCTAGTATAAAGCTCTTGAGGAAAATAAGCAACTTTGAACAAACAACTCTCTAAGTTTTACACAAAATATGCCCATGTGTCAAGCAATAATTCAGTTTTACTGAAACTCAACACTGAATAATGAATTCTCTAATCCTGAATTAAATGTAATAATTCTGTTAGAAACCTCGGCTGCAGGAGCGATTAATACCGGCTCCATATCATCGGCATATTCAAAGCTAACTTTTAATGAATCTCCAGACGTTCCTGCTTGTTTTCTGTTAAACAACACATAAGAAAATCCATTCTTAAAATTATGTGGGGTGGTGTAATTCAGCTCCACAACAACTTGTTTTTGTATTGGTACATCAACCCTGATGCCAATTTCTTTGAAACCATTTACTTCTTTTTGAGATATTTGCTCTTCAATGAGGGCAGAACCGTTAATTGAAATTTTATCAATGATAGCGTCTTTATCAACATAGAATCTCTGATATGATTTATAGGTTCCTTTTGGCCAAGAGTTAGATTTTGCATTATTATCAAATGTAATTTCTCTCATATGAACTGCTTTTTCTCGATTAATTATTACTTTATGAACAATTGATCTGTTTAGATAATAATTGGCTTTATTAATTCCAATATTAGCCTCAACCTGAGAAAGAACATCAACTTTACAATCTACCAAGCTAAGCTGAGTAGGGCAGTTAGGTTTAGTCAGACCTCCGGTCCACCCCAAACTATGCAAAACAAGCTGATCGCTTTTTTCAGTTACAGAGATTGATATTTGATTGTCCCTTATCGAATTCTCTAGAGAAGAGAGCAGAGTGGGTACCTTATCTCTATTTAAATTAACAATTTTTTCAATTAATTTTTCCAATACAGCAACCGAGTAGTCTGTTGAATCTGGAGAGTCGATTAACACAACCTCGGAATGAAACTCCATTCTCTCCAAGAGATTTTTGTAAGTTATAACTTCATTATATTCTGGTAAATCAACTGGCCCAATGACTTTAAGAATGTCTCTGGTCGAGAAGAGATTTAAGGCAATGACGCCATCAACATCTGCGCCAAGACTTTTGTTTATAAACCATCCGATTTGAGTGCTTGTTGTTGGAAAATCTGGATTCCAGTTACTATCTCTCAAATACCACTTTTCTTCACCCAAATAATTAGTGATGTCAGATGGGGGAATTATTGATCCTGAAAGCTTGGAATCAAGTTCGTAAACGCTATAGACGTCGTGAGAGACCAGAATTCCTTGATCAAAACTTAATAGTGCAACCGCTTGAATAAATCCACCAGTTGGTCTAAGTTCTTGGTTGTTCTGTAATATGACAACATATGTTTTTTTAGACGTTTCCCCAGTGAGGGAAGCCATAATTGGCTGAAGTTGTTGCTGAATGGCTATTTCGCTCCTAATCTCTTTAAGTTTATTTTCATAATTTGTAATAATAACGTCTCGATTCTCTGAATTTACATCAAAGTCAATTAAGTTGAAACTCGCTTGTATTCCCGAAAGTTTTTCGTATGCTAATTGGGCTTTGTCGTCCAAAATTTGGGTCAGTTCACTAGTTTTGTTGCTATCTCCAGCAACAACCTGCAAAAACAGGTTTTTAGACGCCTCATCTACTTCTAAGAGCATCTGTGGAATCGATTGAAGGTCTTCGCTTATCCCAACCATAGACGCCACGTCTGATATTAAATTTGTTTCAATAATTGATCCATATCCATTGGCCTGTAGGCCCACAAAGCTCGTTATTCTTTTAAGACCCTCGTCTTCAATAAAAACCGTATTTTGATCAACTATTCCTCTAGAAACAAAGGCTATTAATTCTTTTCTTAAAACTGATTGAGAAATATAAAAAATTAAGGCTAGAAAAATTATTCCAATTGCTGCGCCAGCAGCTCCAATTCCACCAATAAAGAAAATCTTTTTTCTCCCAGATCTCTTTGTAATTTTTTTAGTATTTTTTGCAATTTTTCTAATTCTATCAACTTTTGTTTCTGTTCTTGTCGTATGAAATATTCTTTGTATCTCATTGTCCACGTCTATTTTTGGAGGCGCAGGGGTTTTATTAGAAACAGGGGTCTTGCTAGAAGCAGGTGTTTCGCTAAAAGCGAACGTTCTCTCGGGGTTCGATATTCTCTCAAGATTCGACACTCCCGCTATTATTGACGCTCTCGCGGGCGTTGAAACTAATATTTTTTCTTCAGTTTTTAGCCCAATTAAAGCCTCATTCTTTAAACTTTCATCTGGCTTCTCAATAGAATCCAACTTTTCAAGTTCTAGAGGATGATTAAGGCTTTTAACAATCCTCGCAACCATAATTTTTAAATCGGAATGAATGACTTTTTCCTTAACAGAGAAGGGGATTAGACTATTTGTCTTTACAAGATCATTGATAATCTCTAAATTGACATTGTGATACGAATCATAAAGTTTTTTGAGAAGATTAATTACCAAGCTAGAGTCGGTGTTTTCCCCCCTGATAAGAATACTATTTTGCTTACCAGGTTTAAAGATATATTCTTTTAGACTATCCGTAAAAAGTCCCGAGTCAATAATAGCTAAAGTTATATTTGGGTTAACAATTATTCCTTTTTGAATATTTTGGACAACAAACTCCAAACTAGTACCAAGCTCGTTCTTCGAAATTACATCTTGACCAAAAATAAAACTTGCCTTAGGTAGGTGATAATTACAATCAACAATAAACTGAGTTTGTTTTTGAGATCTTTCTTTCCACCCGCCAAGCAAGTCACTGCTACAATCATTTAAATTTGAAACAAGATTTGCGACTATAACAACTGGAACTTTTATTTCTCTAACAATGCTCAAAATCCCTAAATAGTTATCAGATATATCCTCATTATTTTCGTGCAACCAAATTACTTTGTAGGCGTTATTAAAAATACTAAAATTTATTTTTCCCTCAAGAATTTCTTCTATATCTGCAACAATAACTCGCAAGTTTTGATCTTGCAACATTTTTATAATTTGAGATCGAAGAATCGTATTATTACCAATCAGGACAATGGAAGGATCCTCAGCTAGTAAGTGAGTTTCTAATTGTGACATTCAGTCAATTGTAGAAAATTAAGGAGTCTTATTAAAGAGGAGTTTATAAAAAAGCAAATTTATTTATGATTGGCAAGCATCCAATGCCTGGTTTACCAAAGCATCTGCTTCTGAGTTTTTTTCTCTTTTGATGTGAAAAAAATTAACATTTACGTCAATACCTTCTAAAATTTTCCAAGCATCGTTGGCAAACTTACTCATTCTAGCGTCTTTAATTTTCCAGTTTTTATTAATTTGCTCAACAACTAACTTGGAATCTAAATAAATTTCTACCTTTTCTATGTCCGTGAGATTTCCAGACAACCATTCTAAAGCCTTTAGAAGAGCTTTGTATTCCGCCTCATTATTGGTCGCCGTTCCTATAAAACCAGAATGTTCATAAACAACTTTGGCTTTTTTAGTATCATCGAAAGAAGTTTCCGCAAGAACCTTAAAAACCACAACTCCAATTGCAGCATTTCCTGGATTTCCTCTTGAGCCACCGTCAGTAAGGATTCTTAAAATTCCCATATTTAAAACTTGCCTATTTCTTCAAATTCTTTAAGCGAATAACTAGTTTTCTGTTTCTACCAACGCCTTCGGATACGCTTTCTAATGATGAAAAATCTTTGTCCTCTGCGAGGGCAGAGTGAATAATATATCTCTCATGAGCGGGTAAGAATGAATTAAAAGCATATTCTTCTTTAGTCTCAAGCACGCTATTTGCTGCTGAGTATGTTAGGTCTTTTAGTCTTTTTTCTCTTTTTTCTCTATAACCATTGATGTTTAGGACGACTCTTTTTCCTTCAAACTCATCTTGAAAAATTACTCTCAGAATTCTTTGAATAGAATCGATAGAATCTCCGTGATAACCAATAAAAATTCCAGAGTCTCCCTCGGGAACGTCTAGTTTGATCTCTACCTTTTCGTCATTCTCTACGAGTTTAATCTTGACTTGGTCTTCGGATAGTCCACAGTGTTCACAAAGTTGTGTTAAAAATGTATTTAATTCCATAATTACTTTCTAGAAATAAAATTTAATGCTCTTTTATAATAAATTACTAATCCACCTGGTCCAGATATATATAGCTGTTGTCCAATACTAAACACCGTTGTTGCTACCCAATATAATGCCAAGCCCGAAGGAAACTTAAGTGCTATAAATCCTGTCATTATCGGCATTAGAAACATCATTTGCTGTTGCATGGATTGAGCCATGTCAGCCGTTCCTTCTTCTTTTTTGTTTTCTAATTGAATTTTTTTGCTTTTGTTTGTGTTAGAAACAACATCTCTAGTCTCGGCTCCCGGAGAAATCATCAACGACAAAACAAGTTGCGTTAGAGCTGCGAGGACAGGCAAGATATATTTTGAATCTGGAACGCTCAAGTCTAACCAAAAGAAAGACGGATTAACAATAATTCCATTAATAGTGGGTGAATTCAAAAAATCAATCAAGACTTTGTACAGAATGATTAATATGCCCAACTGAGCTAATTGAGGAATACAACCAGCTAGAGGATTAACGTTATATTTTTTATAAAGTTCCATCTGAGCCTTTTGCAAACTTTGCTTGTCTTTGCCGTGTTTTTTCTGAAGATCTTTGATCTTTGGTTGAAGCTTTCTCATTTTTTCACTAGATCTAAGAGAGGGAAGAGTAAGTGGTAAAAGTGCGCTTCTAATCAAAAAAGTAAAAATAATAATTGAATAACCCAGGCTTCCAGTTACCCCTACTAAAAATACTAAAAAATTGTTAAATATTTCTGAAAAAAAACTCATATTTCCTTATCTAATAAATTATTATTTTTTTACCAACAGGATAAAATTCTCTTTAATCCCTTAATACCACCAATCAATATACCTTTTTCTTTAATTTGTTTAAAAGCGTAAGTTCCACAAGTTGGAGAGTGTTTGCAATGAACAACAATTCCGAACGCACTTCTTAGGAGATTATACCTTACTGTGCGAAAAAATTGGTAAGTTGCTAGAAGTATTTTATACTGTAATTTCAACTAAGCTACCTTCAATTGTTTTTATTAAATTCAAATCTTTTTCTTTTATGTCTGCTTTGTTTACGACAATGACGACATTAATATTTTTGTTCTTAATTCCTTCTGGTAATTTTTCTATCACTGAATAAAAAATCCTTTTAATTCTATTTCTGTCAGTTGCTAATTTAACAGTCTTTTTTGGAACAATAATAGCAATTTTTAAGCCGTCTTTAGTGTGTTTTTTATAAAAAACACTAAATTCTTGCAAATGTTTTTTTTTACAGTTATAAAAGAAGTTTTTATCACTCCTCAAATCAAGTTTGAACTGCTTGGACAGCATGTTAAAGCCTTATTTCTTTTTTTGAACGGCTAAGGTTTTTCTTCCTTTAGCTCTACGTCTCTTGAGCATTTTAATTCCACCAAGACTTTGAAGTCTCTTTAGAAAACCATGCTTTTTCATTCTTTTATATTTTTTTGGGTTCCATGTTCTTTGCATAAGGTTGATATTATATCAGAAGAATTTAATTATTCACCTTGAAAGGCATAATTATATAGCTATAAGTGCTATTTGCTTCTGGTTTAAACATTGCCGGCTTCAAACTCTCGTTCATTCCAAACCATTGTTCTGAAGATTTTATAGCTGATAAATAGTCTATCAAATATTTAATATTAAACGCAATCTCTCCAGAAGGACCTTTAATTTGTACGTTGTTCAATGTGCCTTTATAATTTCCAAAATTTGGAGACGATGATTTGATTTCTACATTTTTTTCTCCAATAATAAACCTTACAATATTAGAGGATTCTCTAGAAAAAATCATTGCTCTTTTCAAATTATCCATTAGTTCTTCTGAATCAAAAACTATTTCAGTGTTAAATTCTGAAGGGATAATTTTTTCATAAGGAGGGTAGTTGCCATCAATTAATCTAACAAAAACAAGAACACCATTTATTGAAAAAAATATTTGTTTAAGTTTTTGGGAAATTTTAAATTTAACCACTGTCGATTCGAGTTTTGCCATTATTCTATAAACTTCAGATAAAGACTTTGCTGGAATTAAGAATGATCTTTCTTCTTTGTATTTTTTAGAGCCATCTAAAAGCAATACCGAGAGCCTGAAACCGTCAGTACTTATCACCTCAAAGCCTCTTTGCGAAAATTTAAATAGAACTGCAGTCAAAACTGGTCTTGCTAAGTCTGTAGAAGCGCTAAAAGAAATATATTTTTCTATTTTTTCTAAGTGTTCCGCTGAAATTTCATATTCTTCCCCCTCAACTTGAGGAAAAGGAGGATATTCATCACTAGATTGACAGGATAAAGAAGTCTTAGTCTTTTCAGAGAGAATTTTAAGACTGCCTTCTGAAAATTCTAATGTTAGAACTCCTGGACTTAAAGAAGAAATAATTTCTTTGAATTGTTTTCCAGGGACTACAACTACCCCTTCTATTTCGACATCTGTTTGAACATTTGATTTAACCCCAAAATATAAATCTGTTGCAGAAACAGTGCATCCATCTTTTTTTGCTTCAATAAATATTGAAGACAAAATTGGAAGCTGAGGTCTACTAGGAATAGCCTTTTGAAGATTATTTAAAGACTTATTTAAATTTTCCTGTAATACCTTTAATTTCATTTTATGTTTTCTTCTTAAGTATTTATTATATTAATATTTAGTAGTTTTAGTAGTAGAGCAGACCAAAAATGTGGAGAAAACACATTAATAGATCTAGTTATGTACTGTGAATTCTATGTGTAATCCTCAGTATTATCAATGTTAATAACTGACGTGAATTTATGTGTGTTAGTTATTAACAATTTCCGGTTATTAACAAAGCCGATTTTTAATTCACATTAATTCACATATCTATACACTGTTTATACACACAATTATTCACAATTGTTGATAACTCAGCGTGAAGTCAAAGAAAGTGTCGTTCTAAGAGCTGATATGTCGCGCATAATTAAATCATTTGTTTTCAAGTCTTTCTCAACTTTTCGCACAGCATGCAATACGCTAGTATGGTCTCTACCAGAGAACCATCTACCAATTTCCGCCAACGGAAGATTTAATTCATTTTTTAATAAGTACATAGCTATGTGGCGCGCCACTACTAGAGATTTAACCCTTCTTTTTCCCTTCAGAGCAGTCTGTTTTAATCTGTAATGGTTTGCAACGGTCTTGATAATTTCTGAGGGAGAAGTATTAATACTTGGTCTTTTTTCGACTATTTCTGTATCTAAAAGAGAATTAATTAATTCCTCACTAATAAATTTTCCTTTTAACTCGACCTCGGATCTAATGCTTGTAATAACTCCTTCAATTTTTCTAGCACTTTCCACTCTTGAGGCAATCGTTTTGGCAATATCGATTGGGATTGAAAGTCCTGCGGCTTTGGATTTGACCAGGAGAATTGCCGTTCTTAATTCAAATGATGGAACTTGAATATCTATCATTAATCCAGCCTCGAACCTAGATCTTAATCTATCTTCTAAGAGGTTCATTTCATGAGGTGGCCTGTCTGAGGTTAATACAATTTGACCCTGCTGCTTGCTTAAGGCGTTAAACGTATGAAAAAATTCTTCTTGAACAGCATTTTTGCCGGCGATAAATTGAACGTCATCGATCAATAGAACGTCTGCATTTCTAAATTTAGATTTGAAAAGACTTGTATTCTTTTTTTGAATTGATTGCACAATTTCATTGGTAAATTCTTCTCCAGTACAATAAATAATTTTTTTATTTGGATCATTTTTAATAATATTGCTGCCAATAGCATGCATTAAATGAGTTTTTCCAACCCCAACTCCTCCGTAAAGGAATAGGGGATTATAAGCGGTTCCCGGCCTGTTTGAGACCGCTGTCGCAGCTGCGTGAGCCATTTCGTTTGTTGTTGATACAGCAAATGTTTCAAAAGTGTAATCTTTTCTAAGACCTATGGCCCGAACAAGCGCAGCAGTTCTGTCTTCCGAAGCAGAAGTTAGGATGCTTTCCGAAAATAAATCTTCAACTCTTGGAGATTGAGTATTAAAGCCAGAAGAGCTAGAGAGGTTTTGAGACTCTGCAAAAAACGAGTCTGACGACTTGCCGGTTCCATGATTGTTTTGATTTAATTCGGGTCTAATTGTTTTTCCCACGGTGGAAAATCCGGATTGCTGAGATCTGCCCGATTTATTTGATGTTGGAGAAAATGAGACAGAGCCGATAACATATTGTATTTCGCAGATTTTTCCAGTGGCTTTATCTAGCGACTGTTTTATTTGAAGGTGAAGGTTTTTTTTGAGGTTGGTTGAATGAAAGGCTGTTGGACTAGTTATTGTTGCTAAGCATTTGTTATCTTCGAGATAATCCAAAGTTGAAACGGGGTTGGATACAATCCAGGTATTATAAACAGCTGGAGATAATTGAATCTGAAGTTGAGCACAAGCTTGATCCCAAATATGTTTGACTTCACTAGATGGCACGTTACCAATTTGCATAGTATTTTTACGTTAAAACTTCTTGGGCAGAAAATATATTATTTGAACAAATCTATTTATACACAAAGTTATCCACAATTAACAAGAGGAGAAAAAGACCGATCTGTTGGAGAGTAGATCAAGTGGATGGCGGAGAGTAGGTATCTATTGAATATAGGGAGTTCGAAGTTTTCATTTCTTTTTTATCGTCACTTTGTTTATTTTCTCTTGTATCCGCTTCTTCAAACTGTTTCATAATCTCCTCTTTTTTCTTTTTTTCTTCCTCAGTTTCAGATTCGTTAGCGACGACAGTTTCTTGTCTGAGGACAGAATTACTTCCAGGCATGTTGGAAATCTTGAGTTCTTTTCTTTTGGCCAGTTCTTCAGGATTAGTTGTAATGACTTGGTGTTCTTCATCAGAAGCAACCACTCTTAAAGCAACATGGTTTTGCCCGGCAAAGAAAATTCCTTCTCCAATATCAGAAGAGACTAGAAGTTGCCTTTCTCCCTGAGATAAATAAAATGTTTCAGCAAGAATTGGAATAGATGCAGTTGATTGTTTCATTAAAAATTGAATAGAAGCATTTGTAACAATTGCTCTTCCGTAGTCATTGTGTAAAAAGTCCTCAACATCTTGGGTAATTGTTGTAACACCGAGATAATACTTTCTAGCTCTTTTGACCATAGAATGTAAAAACGAAGCAGAATCTGAGCTCTTCATAAAATACCAAGCCTCGTCAACAACAAGAATTCTTTTCTTAAGATCTTTTTTAACCCTAGTCCAGATAAAATCTAGAATAACGTACATGGCAACTGGGCGGATAGATTCCTCCATTTCTTTAACTGAAAAAATGGTTAATTGGTTTTTAATATCAAAGTTAGATTTTTGGTCAAAGATACCTCTAAACGACCCAACAATGTATTTTTCTAATCTCGCAGATATGTCATCGGCGTCTGAAGATTCCATACCAATCAAAGCTTTATAGACATCTTCCATTAACGGAGGTTCGTTAGTTTGAGTAGCTGGATCAGGAGTGATTCCCTTGGCTTTGTATGCAGCGACCAAAGCTCTGTCTAATAAGGCATCTTGTTGAGGAGTCATGTCGCCCAACATGACTTTTAACAAACCGTGCAGTGAAATAATCTTTTGTCCTAATTCATTTTCTCCCTCTTCATAAAGATTTGAGAGGTCAAAAGGATTTAATTTGGTTTTAGATCCAAAAGTAAAGTTAATATATTCTCCGCCAGCAGCCTGAGACAGGTCTTCATACTCATGTTCTGGATCTAGAACTAGCACCTCTGTACCAAACATTAATTGACGTAAAATTTCCAATTTAACAGTATATGATTTTCCTGCACCTGATTTTGCAAAAATCACCATGTTGGCATTTTCCATTTTAAATCTATCAAAAATGACAAGCGAGTCATTGTGTTCGTTAATTCCATAGATAATTCCTGTTTCCATAGTAAGTTCACTAGATGTAAATGGAAAAGTGGTTGCTAGGGAAGTAGTGTCCATGTTTCTAGTAACTTTTAGTTTGTCAGTTCCCATTGGAAGGGTGGTTTTGAAACCCTCATCCATTTGAAGAGTAGCTTTTTTTGAAACAATTAAAAGCGAGCCCAATGCCGACTGGATACTTTTGGTGATTTTATCAAGTTCTTCTTTGGTCGCTGTTTGAATTGTTACGTACAACCCAAATTGAAAAAATCTCTCTGATCCCTTAGCGAGTTCTTCTCTAATAAATCTAGCGTCTTCTAGTTTAATTTCAGTATTAATATTGCTAATTTTTCCAGATCTTAAGTCAGACTGAATTTCAGCCTCCATCTCGGTTATTTTCCTTTTTAAGTTGTCAAGAATTTCTCTAGAATCAACTGGATAAATAAACATAGCAACACTCATCTGATGTGGATAATTAATTAATGGCGAGAGCCAGTTTGCTGGAACCGATCTTGGGTATCCGGCAATAAAGATGGTTCTAGTATATGTAGAGTTAATTTTTTGAAAAGTGAAATCAACCTCAATAGCCTCAGGAGCGATGATGTCTTGGATAGTGACTAGACCTCTTGAAAATTCTTGTAGCCTTTCTAAATCTTTTTGTTCTTGACTCGGCACAATTCCAGTCTTAGTCGCAGGATTCTCTTTCTTTTTAAAAAATGGTAGTGAGTTAAGGATGTTTAGCATTATTCTTGAGCTTCTCCGATATTTTGAGGATTTTCAGTTTGAACGATGTTAGGCTGAGCAGTTATTTGATCTTGTTTTGTAGTTGGTTGAGCTCCATTCATGTCGCTTCCCTCAATTTGCGCACCCACTAGAGGAGTTGTGTAACTGCTGCTATCCGCAATTTGTTGTCCCTCTTGTGCTTCGGGATTATAGCTTAGATAAAAAAGCTGAATGATTTCTTGAGTTTCTAGCTGTCTAGAATAAAGCCCAATTCTGGCAAACTGTGCAATCAAGTGGTCTCTTCTCGGCTCTAAAAGATTTTTAGCTTTTTCAATTATAATATTTCGATCGATCGAGGTTATATTCATTGTGCCTTTTCCGGGCAAAATACTAGAGGCTGCTAAAATACCCAGTTCAACCGGTGCGGCAGGAATCACCACAAAGAATTTTTTATCCAAAACATTTCTTTCGCGAATCAGGTCACCCACAAACTCTCTATATCTTTGGATTCTTTTTTGTTTACTTCTATCTAAGGTTTCGGCTTCTCGATCTTTAAGAAGCTGTAAATAACTAGTAACATCTTTTGTTTGAGATCTGATTAATATTTGAATTGGATAATTAATGGAATTTAAAAGACCGGCGTAGGCGTACATAATACTATCTTGTTCTTCTTCAGCCAAAAGACCAAAATTCATTGCATCAACGGCGATAATTATTGACGTGGTACCGTCTTTCATAATCACAAAGTTGTTTGTTATGTCAAAAATATCTAGGAACTGTTGCGTGGTGGAATCAATTGTTGTGCTGGGCATTCTGTATAGTTTATCTCTTTTTATGATTTAATTCTAGTTTTTACTTCTAATTTTCACTTCGAATTTCTATTGGTTGAATAATTGAGCCGTCTATTTCAATGTGCATTGGCTGAAAAACATAGCCTTCTTTTTCTACGACAATATTATATTCTCCTACGTTGAGGGGGGTTGATATAAAAAATTGTCCCAGCGCGTTGGCTTTAACTGCTCTTTCGATACCTCCTTCTAGGGTTTGGACTTCTACAATTGAGTCTGACAACAGATCGTTACCTTTGCTCAAAACCATACCAACGAGTTTGTTGGGTTGTGAGGGTTTGATTGGAAATGGTAGACTTGAGTTAAAGCTAACATCTTTCGTAACGTTGAGGTTGGTATTTAAAGGTACTTGATCTTTGATAAATGTTTTTTCACTAGGGTCAGATGAGGAAGCGCCTACAAGTTCCATTTCCTTTGCTTCTTCTTCTGAAGTTAATTTAATAGAGCTTTCTTCTGGTATTTCAATATTTTGGGCTACTTGATCACTTGGAAGAGCTGATTTTTTAAAACTATCTGTGGCTTTCGCAACTTCTTGTTTGATTTCAAACATTGAAGCTGGTTCCAAAAAATCCTCATCCATTGCCAGATTTTCAACGCTATCATTTTTTTTAGGAGCCCTCATGCTTCTTATTCTGATTTCAAGTTTGGGTTTTTCCTTATTAGTTTTACTGACTGCGGTTATTTTAGTGGTGGTTTTCACAGTTTCAAAGCTAGTGAGAATATCCTTTATTCTGGACTTTTCTTCTTGAGAAAGATCAGTAGAGAAAGAACTTGTTTCTGGAACCGATCCTAAATATTCCTTAATTCTTTGACGCTTGGCGGGAGTTAAATCTATCTCTGGCTCTTGGATTATCGTGGTTAACTGACTTTGAAATAAAAAGTACTCTGGAATATTTGATTCCCGTCTCCAGAAAAATTTAGTTGGCTTGTACATTACTTTAATAAATGTGCCCACCCAATGAGTCAGCGGTTTTTCTTGAATTGGAACAAAAGCAGCAACTACGCCCAGTATTATTGTTAATATGATTAGTGGCCACTTAACAATTGCCAAAAGGTTGGTGTTGTAAAGTATTACGGCAATAACAACGCTGACAAAGACTTCCCCAAATTGTTTTAGGGTCATGCTTCCAACAATGTGGAATCTATAGCCGGTGATATCCTGAGGGATAGGATGTTGCTGCATAAGTACGGGACAGTAAATACTTCTGATTTAATAATAACATTTCTAAGATGAATGATCTAATGGGAAGCCTCGATTACGGGACGAGGAATACTATAAAGAATTCCATCAACGCTAGTTAAATAAATATTCGATTTAGTAATTCCATTAATAGTTTTAACATAAACTCCGTTTAAATTTGTAACTTTTTTATATTCGGTTTCTATATTTGTCTCAGTGTTTAATAATGAAAATTCTGTTCCACTTCGACCATTTGCAAGTAGAAGAATCGTTTTTGAGTCGAGCCATGCTGTAACAACAGAGTTGTTTAGTTTGTGTTCTACTAATGATCGAGTTAAATATGAGAACAGGGTTATTTTTTCAGAGCTAAAAACAGCTAAAACTGTATTATCTGGTGAAACCAGAAAAGAGTTACCGGTTTTAGAGAATATTACTTTTTTAGAAAAAGTATCTATTAATGAAACAATACTAGTGTTATTTTGATCAGCGTAAGCAAATTCAACAATATATTGATCATTTAAGGCTTTTATGGAAGTGGCATTTGTATCAGATATTTTGGTTGTTTCTGAGCCATCGCTTTTAACTTTGAAAAGACCACTTGTCCTATTAATAGTATTAATGTTACCTAAAACAAAAACATCATTTGAAGTTGGCGACATAGAAAGAGCGGACATAATAATTGTTTCAGATGGAAAGATTCGTTTCTTTACTTTTGTTTCAAGGTTTATAAATATAATGCTATTTAACTTGTTTTTTTCATTTAAAGCTACGATTTGGTTAACATGGTCAAAAGTATTAACTGGCTCAGAATGAATAATTGTCGTACCTTCGTCATCAACTTTTATCAGGTTGGAAGTATTCCTATCTATTGATAATAAATAATTACCTTGAATAGCACTAGTTGAAAGTGTAAGAGAATGAGGCATTTGAGTATTTTTGATATCAACATTCTCCTTTGGTTTTAAAACTATGTTTAGGTTGTAGTTGGAATTTAAATCTATGGTTTCAGCATAATCAATATAATCTTCGTTAGTAATTTTAATTTGATAAATATCTTTTTTTAGACGCAATGAGTAAGGGCTTTTTGAAGAAAATTGTCCGTTTATATATATATTTGAACCAGTTGGAGTGGTGGAAATATTTAATATTGGCAAGGTAAAATACGAAATTGAAAAAATAATAATAATTCCAATAATAAGTGAGGCTGATATTACTTTTAATTTTGTGATGTTCATAACGCAAGTCCTTACAGTGAATTATGGCAAGACACACTCTTGTCCGGGCGGTCTGCATTTGTTAATTCCAAATTTCTCTCTTATATCTGTAAAAGGACAAACATTTCCTCCATCTGTAAAATCTGGTTCAATCCCTCCATCCTGAATTGCAAAATGCAGATGTTCTGGAGTGACTTTGGCATTTAATCCAGACTGATTGGTGATTCCAATAACTTCTCCAGCTTCAACTCTTTGATCTTTGGTAATGTAGCTAGCACAAAGATGGGCATAATAGTAATAACGACCATCATCTCCTTTGAGTATGACATATAACCCTCCCAAACTGTCATTTTTTACAACCATATCAACTTTGCCGCTAGTATATGCGACCAATGGAAGATTTTTTTGAGGATCTGTTGCTAATTTTTGGCCAGTGTAGATGTCAATCGCGAGGTCTCCATCCCAATGAGAGCAGTTGTCAGTTCCTGTTGAGTTAATCATTGGATAAGCATATTTGTTGTCACTAGACATAATAACTCCGGTGTTGTCTGGTTTAGGTATCGCAGACCCATCACATTTAAAAGAATTTTCAACGACGATATCTGCTAGGTCAGGTGGAGTTGGCACTAAAAAAGCACTTTGGATAATAAATATAGTGTTGATGGTTACCGCAATTGCAATAAATGTTGCAATTCCAGGGGCTAAGAGAAAAATCGGCAGGCCAAAAAATATTCCGCTTTTAGCTGCGATTGCTTCGGAATATGCAATTTTAGCTGCTACAGTGTTTGCCGATGAATTAGCTAATGCTGCTTCGCCAGCTGGAATAGTTGAGGTAGTTGTAGCGCCTTTTCCTCCAAAAAGTGAGTTGAACCAATTGGCTGGAGCAATCGCTTGACCAGCATTAGCTCCCACCACAAGCCCCGGAACAATTCCAACTGGACCAGCAGCAAAAAAACCAACAATTCCTCCAACTATTCCTCCGATTAGACCCCCAATTGTGGATAAAGCATATATGGTTTTTGCAATTAGAAGTGCTAGTAGTGAGCCAGCAATTGCTAGGGTTTTCTTAAAACCAATTTTTTTGCCGATCTGGTACAAAATTTGACCGCTACCAGGAAGAATGACATTTGAAACCGCAGAAACTCCTTTAAAAACATTTGAAGCCGCTGATTTCCCCAATGATTTAGCCATCCTTTTGGTAGGATTCAACTTGTTTTTATCTAGTCCGAGTTTATGTGCTATTTTTTTGTATGGTTTGGAATTACTAATTCTATTTGTTAAATTTCTGATTCCTCCGCCCCTTGAATAAGAGCCCGATGGATTTTCTCCAAATGATTGATTATCAAAAGTAGTTTCCCAAATTTTTTTATTTGGTTCAGATATTTCGTATCCAGTTTCTTGAACGTATTGATCTATCTCCATCAGCTCTCTTGGTGAGTATTCATCAAAAAAACTAGCTGTTGGATATCCATTAAGAGCTTCGCCATTATTAATGAAATCTGCTAGTAACAAAAGTTGTTCATATTCCATATTATAAAGATATGAATCATTCATAAATCGGCCATAAGCTCGCTCGTCTGCAAGTTGGTTGCCAATATCAAAATATCCATTGTTTTTAACGTCTTCATATTCTGTAAGCACTAAATCTTGTTCGGTGGCAGATAATTTATCGCTTCCTCTAATGTTTTTAAAAGTTCTGAATGTGGAAACATCAAAAAATAAAAATTCTGGAATAAACGCAAGCGGAGCATCTTTATTGGAAGCATTGAAGGGAATGCTAAATTTATTATAAACAATTCTTTGCTCTTCTGGTTGCAAGTTTTCCCACAGTGGTATAAAAGATTTATATTGTTTGGTTAACTTGTCTATTTTCTCTCTTCTTCTACTGCTTATATCTTTGCCAGTTTTTTCTTCAATTCCGCCAATAACAATTTCTGCAGTATTGGCTTTAATTGCAACTCTAGTGCTGTCCATAAAATTGTGTTGACCGGCACCAATTTTTGAGTTCGAATCAACGGGCATAAGCCCTTTTGAAAGTGTTGTATTTTGAATATGAAATGTTAATTCCGAAGCACGATAAACAGAATAATTTTTAATTGAGGATCTGAATTTATCTATCTGAGCAGGACTCATTTTATCCGTGAGATCAAAAATTATTTTGAGTTTATCATCGCTCATGCTTTCTAAAATTTTGATTAGATCGTGATTATTTTTTGTGCCTTTTACAGAAATGATTTGGCCATTTTCATCCCTGAATTCTTGATCTATGCCATACTGTAAAATCATAGCGTCTAGGGTATTTCGAACAGTTTTATTTAGAACTTCACTATCAGACCCGGTGGCATCTTTAAGTGATTCTCTGAGCAACTCAGTTGCGGAAATTTCCTGAGAGGCGGTGTCACTAAATAAATTATCATTAAATTTTTTAAATTTTGCTTTTTGCTCTGGGGTAAGTTTTTGATATGACAGTTTATTTGAAATTTCTGCATAAAATTTAGAAATTTCAGCTGAATTATTGCTTGCAAATTTTGGGTAAAATTTTAATAAAGCATTTTGTCTTTTTGAGGCACTTCCAAGCATTTGCAATAACTTTTCATCTCCAAGCCCGGAGGTGAAGCTATATATATCAGATCTTAAATTGTTTAGAAGGGCGGGATCAACGTCGCTCGTGTCTATGCCATGTGCCGTAAACATTTCATAGACTGCGCGGTTGTATAGCCAGCCAGTTTCATATTGGATTCTATTTTTTTGTTGTTGGGTGAAATCATCCTTTCCAAGCACTTTATCGACCCGGGCTTGAGTCCGTGAAGGTTCTCCGTCTTCTTTGCTTGGGGAAACTTGAGGAACAACTGCTTGTTGAGCATCCCTAGATAGATCGCCACTGGCTTCTCCAACTATAATTTTTTCTTGGGTTTTGGTATTTGCATCCTCATTTTCTTTTTCCAAAGCATCGATAATTTTTTTTAATTCAGCTTCAGAGAGTTTGCTAAGTTTTTCAGAGGTATTCAAGATGTCTTTATGAGCTCCAAATGTTGCAATTATAGAGCCATACATTCTTTCTAGATCGTCAAAATGTTCTATAAAGGCAACTTCATCGATGGTTTGATAGCCAGTATCATAGTTGCCCCATTTTTTAATGTTAAGAAGTTCGCCTTTAGCAAACTCAGATAAGTTTGAATTTTTTTTTACAAATATAATTGCGATATTAGCTAGAGCTCTTATTAAATCGCTAGGAAAAAGATATGTAGAATAGCTACTTTTTTCAATATTTAACCCAGCTTCCAAAGCCTTTAAATTTACAGAAAAAAGCGAGTTATTGTTGCCAATATTGACAGATCTTCTTTCCTGAGAAAAAAGATCTTTTATGGAAGGGATTTGCTCAATGCTCTCGAGGAAACTAGAGATTTTTTTGGGATCTCCACCATTAAGGTCATAAACGATATCTTTTATATCGTCAATTCTTCTTCTAAATTGATATTTTGGTTTTTCATCAGTCACAAAATTATTATACCCTTTGACAAATGAGGTTTACTAGATGGGATTCAGAGACTGGTATTTATTCAGTTTTTCTTCAAATTAAGTTTTTATGTTTTGCTTTAGAAATGTTATAATATATTGAAATATGATAATAAGACCTGATGAAGAAAACGGATTATTTGACGATGATATGTTGCCAGATCAACCTGAGCTAGATCAACCTCTTCAACCAAATGAGCCTGAGCCGACAGAATCAGAACTCAAAGCCGAAGCGCTAAAAAATTGGACAAATCATTTTAAAGAATCCAGAAGATTATTAGTACAAAGAATTATGGATCTTGATGATCTAGATGATGTTGCTCAATTGTTGGCTGATATTAATGAGTTAGGAGAAGATTTAGATAATCACATAATTGACAACTTGAATTCTGGACTTGATGCTTTTATAAAATTAGTCGATCAACTCAGAAGTAGTTTGGAAAAGGCAAGAGAAGGCTTGGAAAAGCAGAAAAAAGATCAGGATCTAATCGATTGGAAATTCAGGACAAATCGTTTAAGAAATGCGGTCAGAGCTATACTTTCGGTTGATACCAGAAATATTGCGCCTCTTAGCACAGTTCCAGGAGCTTTAACAGAAGCAGACTTGACTTTATTAAGGGAGACTCTTATTACTTCACAAACCGCAGCAATTGGAGCCGGTTATTTAGAAGTTGCTTCATATTCTACAAATTCAGAAATATTACGCTTAATTGAAGAATTAGTCGGCAAAGACGGATTGTCTGGATCTGTTGCTCAAGCAAGAGAACAAATCGAGAGTTTAATTTCTAAATCTCAAGAAAAATTGCCACCAAAAAATATTGCCGACATGACATACGCAGAATTTATGGATGAGATGTTGGAAAAAAAATTAGATCCAGTTAGAAATGAATTTGGTCAAACTTTGACTCCTGGAAGAGAAAGAGATTTAATTATAGCTTTTAATAAAACCAAAAAACCTAGGGGCGAAGGTCCAGATGGAATTGAATATACCCCAGAACAAGTTTTGGAGAATATTACAAAAAGATATGAGCTAATGTTGGCTATGATAGATGCAAAATTATATGCAGGAGCCGGAGATGCTTCTACAGATAGATCTAAGCTTTTTGAAATGCTAAAACTATATATGTTTTCAAGAAAAGACATGCTTATAGCTACAACGTATCATCCAGAATGGGGAGAACTCACGAGAACAATTTTAAGAGAAATTATTGAAGGAGCTGCAATAGAAAAACCTAAAGAACCAATGGAACCGGTTGAACCATCAGAACCAATCAGATTAAATGAAACGGATGAAGAATGGGAACATGTAGAACTCGAATATCGAATTGCTCAAGACATATATGAAGATGCAGTAATTGAATATCCA
>Ga0210041_1000532_pt1 | contig 41709 bp, 41 predicted proteins | sample CryGeymeta201503_FD_183973 | JGI IMG/M metagenome (GOLD analysis project Ga0210041, IMG submission 183973) | Groundwater microbial communities from Crystal Geyser aquifers in Utah, USA - Crystal Geyser metaG 2015-03 (SPAdes) (version 2) | ecosystem: Environmental > Aquatic > Deep subsurface >... | reverse complement strand
TCGACTAACGCTTTGGCGGTTTGGTAGTAGCTGGCTAAAGTAGCACTGCTTAAGGTGTAAGTTTGAGCTAAAGTGTGATCAATGGCGGCGAGGGTGCTGGCGTGGGTTAGAGAGAAATTACTCATCTCTATCTTTATTTTCCGCCTCAAACTTTTCTAGGTAGGCTTTCCATTGTTTAAGGACTTGAAGGACTTCTGGGGTATGATAAAGATCATAAGTCGGATTGGATTTGTCCTTAGCTTCATAAAAAGAATAAATCATAGTGACATCTTTAAATGAATGTGCGTAGAAGCCTTGGTCTGAGGCCATCCACTCGTAATGGGTATGAACAGAATTAAACATCTCTGTTAACTTTTTCGCCTCATTCATGGCATCCCAATCTAGATCTGCAAAATAGGGATACTGTGGCTTATTGTCCCACGTCTCTTGAAAATTTCCTTCTACTTTTTCTATCCCCTCTATTACTTCGCACAAGTACCCTAGGTTTAACCTACTGGGTAGAACTTGATGCAAAGAATCGCTTTCAATAGTTCGCCAATACGTTTGAAATTCATCACGGCTCATTTTTGAAACATTTACACGTTTTACATTTGTATTAATTATTTCCATGTTGATATTTCAAAATTAGCAAATACAGAAGATGGTTGATTTTCTATTGCAAACTGTAACGGGATTCCATCGTTGGTATATCCTCTCCAAGCAAATCTTCTTGAATCCTCAGGATCTACTACTTTTCTAACTCCATTCTCCCAAGCCTGAGAGATTTTCAACTCTATATCCGCTTTAGTCCAACTGTCTGGATACATAGTACTTGGTTTTTCTTTTAGTTTCCAATACCTCTCCATATCCCAGTTGCCTCATAAGCCTTTCCTGTTTCGCGCTCATACTCCGCTTTCAATTCTGCAATATACTTGTTTAAATCATCCCCAAGTACATCTAATTGTCTACCAGAAAAACCTTCTGGCGAAAACTCAGGTCGAGAATCTAACATTGGATCATCAGGGTTGTAGGCAAAATGCTTACTATACTTATTTTGAATAAAGGGAATGATGCGGTACATCGGACAAACAACCCATTTTTGGTTTTCGTGATCCCTAAATTTTCCATCAGGAATAAATTGAACCTTAATTTTAATATTGGCAGGATTATTTTCCCATAAAATATTTAATTCTTCTGTTTCAGTTGGTTTGTTTTGCATAAATTTCTCTAATCCTCGTATGTATGAAGCTAAACCTGTTTTATCTAATGTTGAATAAGACACGTTTTGAATAAACTTATCAAAATACTTTTCATGAACTGCTGCCATTTCTTCTATGGTTTCACACTTTTGGGAAGTAGGTATACTAAAGCCTGAAAATTTCCATTCATTTATATTAGTCTTAACCAGTACCGTTGAAGCTTTTCTATTTGGCTTAAATAAAGTTATAAATTTATTCATTGAAAACTAGGATTAATTTCTACATCATAACCGTTCAATTCTAGATTTTCTCTTACTTGGGTTAAAGAATCTAATTCTGGTTTAAAATGTCCAGACTTGCGAGTTATTTCTAAAGTTCCATCATCGAGTTTTGTGATTGTCCCAGCACTCAAAACATCTTCGCCATAACTCAAGACTGGATGAGGCAAATAGTCATCGGCTCGTCGCATGGAGAACACCATTTCACCATTTTGTTTCATTACAAAGATAATTTCACCCTGCTTGCCATCAACTGATTTGCCAACACTTTTCTCAATAAAATCGTTTAACAGAATATCCAACTCACTAACACTATAACGAGTTTTGGTAATTAAACCATCCTCAATCATTTTTTGTGCATCAAATGGTGTTTCTTCTAGATAATGCTTGAGCTCAGAAGCGTATCGAATTTTATCAACTGAGAATGAATCACTTACTCCACTGCCAGCACCACCAGAATTACTCCCTCCAACCTTCGCTTTCAAGTCATCAAACTTGTTAATTAGGCTGTTAAATAAATCTTTAGAGTTATCGGCTTGTTTGGTAAACCAGTTTTTAAGCGAACTCGTCACATCATCGATATAACTTACGGGGTGATCTCTTCTTATGTCGTTCAGCGAGCCTTGGACCGGCACCGGCTCTATCCCCAAACTTCTCATCAAATCATCTCCCAAACGGGTAACATCATCAACTGTATTCACCCCCGCTTCTATGAGATTATCGAGTCCCGTTTTAGCATTTTGTAATGCCTGTGCCGCCGCATCTCTCGTTTGTTGCACTATCAGTTTCGCTTGCCTTAGCAGTTCATCACTAAAGCCTTTTGCCTTGTACCACACCGCTTTACTCACTTGTGGTATTTTTAACGGTGCAATTACTTTTCCTCCTATTCTAGCAATCGCTCCACCAGCCAGCTCAAGAGCAATTAAACCTAAATCTACTAAAATCGCTTTCGTTTCCGGGTAACTCACGAGCAAATCATCAACCGTTAGTTGGTTTATCAGGTAGCCTTCGTCGGGGTATTTCTGTTGCAAGCGATTTCGTACTTCAGCAATTTCTTGTATCCCACTCGAGCGATTTAACATAAACGCCTGAATACTTTGCCCTATCGCTTCTCCCGGAAAAGCCAACTGCAATGACTCCGCTAAAGCCGAAGCAAATAAGCCTACTTTTTCACGTGCGGTTACGACGTCTAAAATTACCCCATCACTTTGCGCCGCATTACTGCTCGCAATGATTGTTTGAGATTCAACCCACGCCTCAAAACTCGCCTCCTCAACCGCCTTCTGACTCGCCACCGCCATGTTCGTGATCACCGGTAACGGCGTGACCGCCTGCCAGTTCGCCGCCGCCTCTGCTTGCACTTTGGCTAACAAAGCTTCCGCCGCTTTAACCGCCGCGATGGATTCGGGTGATTCGGAACTTAAGCCGTCGTATTGTTCTACGAGTTCGACCACGTTGCGGGTATCGATGATCTCGGTTTTCTTGGCTTCGACTAACGCTTTGGCGGTTTGGTAGTAGCTGGCTAAAGTAGCACTGCTTAAGGTGTAAGTTTGAGCTAAAGTGTGATCAATGGCGGCGAGGGTGCTGGCGTGGGTTAGAGAGAAATTATTCATGGCTCGCCTTATTTTCCGCCTCAAACTTTTCTAGGTAGGCTTTCCATTGTTTAAGGACTTGAAGGACTTCTGGGGTATGATAAGCCTCTAATTCACCTCCATCTTCTCTTAAATCAACGTAAGTAATATCAGAGAATGCTGTTACATATCGAGGAAGATTAGGCGTGCTAAATCCGAAAGGCCGATCAAGCGTAGTAAAGTCTAAATTTTCATCTAAATGACCGTTTGGCCAATCAGCAAAGGGCACTTTTATTTCTTGCCCTTTTTCATTAATTCTTATGGCTAATGCGGCTTCTACATCTTTAGTACTTATCTCTACTTTTTCTATCGCCTGAATTACTTCGCACAAGTACCCTAGGTTTAACCTACTGGGTAGAACTTGATGCAAAGAATCTGATTCAAGCGTTTTCCAGTAGTCTCGAATTTCTTCTAAACTCATTCTTGAAAAATCTAAATTACGAACGCCAGTTTTTATTATTTCCATGAGCTTATATCAAAATTAGCATATACAGATGGTGGAGCATTTTCTACAGAAAACTGAAGTGGAATTCCATCATCGGTAAACCCACGCCAAGCAGTTTTTCTTGGATCAAGTGGATCACTTACTTTCTTAATCCCATTCTCCCAAGCCTGAGAGATTTTCAACTCTATATCTGCTTCAGTCCAACTGTCTGTAAACATTGCGCTTAAAAATATTTGTATTTCAATTAATCTTTCCACTCAATTTCCCAATCTGTTTCTTCGAAAAATTTTAGTATTAAGTCCTCACTTTCAACCATAAAATCATACCAATACTCAAAGTCCTGATTCTTTGGCTTTTCAAGAAGAATTAAATAGTCTCTATCTTTAAATACTTTCACTCGCCAATTAGCTACATCAACATTAGATTTATTCACATGTAAACTACCTTTTTTTATAATGCCAGTCTTTCCTAAAAAAATTCTCATAATTTATTGGCTTACGATTACATGATTAATAGTTGTTGGAATGTTTGATTCGATAGAATCAAATATTTCAAAATGAACATGTCCAGGTTTCGGTCCATGTTGACCGTCTAATGAACCTTGATCCATTCTAAATCTTCTTAGCCCGTCAGCACTTCTATAACCAGAATGTCCACTTGTGGTATAACCTTTTCCTAAATATTTTTCAGCAGCTTCAAGTACTTCATCAAAGTTTAAGGTAAACTTACTGGTTACATTACCAGCACTTTGCATATTCAAAGTCTCTTCAATTAAATCATTAATTTTTATATGGTCAATTAGGGTTCCACTCCCTCCAACCTTCGCTTTCAAGTCATCAAACTTGTTAATTAGGCTGTTAAATAAATCTTTAGAGTTATCGGCTTGTTTGGTAAACCAGTTTTTAAGCGAACTCGTCACATCATCGATATAACTTACGGGGTGATCTCTTCTTATGTCGTTCAGCGAGCCTTGGACCGGCACCGGCTCTATCCCCAAACTTCTCATCAAATCATCTCCCAAACGGGTAACATCATCAACTGTATTCACCCCCGCTTCTATGAGATTATCGAGTCCCGTTTTAGCATTTTGTAATGCCTGTGCCGCCGCATCTCTCGTTTGTTGCACTATCAGTTTCGCTTGCCTTAGCAGTTCATCACTAAAGCCTTTTGCCTTGTACCACACCGCTTTACTCACTTGTGGTATTTTTAACGGTGCAATTACTTTTCCTCCTATTCTAGCAATCGCTCCACCAGCCAGCTCAAGAGCAATTAAACCTAAATCTACTAAAATCGCTTTCGTTTCCGGGTAACTCACGAGCAAATCATCAACCGTTAGTTGGTTTATCAGGTAGCCTTCGTCGGGGTATTTCTGTTGCAAGCGATTTCGTACTTCAGCAATTTCTTGTATCCCACTCGAGCGATTTAACATAAACGCCTGAATACTTTGCCCTATCGCTTCTCCCGGAAAAGCCAACTGCAATGACTCCGCTAAAGCCGAAGCAAATAAGCCTACTTTTTCACGTGCGGTTACGACGTCTAAAATTACCCCATCACTTTCAGTAATTACTCCCTCCAACACACTTTCCCCCACAAACTCGGTGTCAATGTTCAACACGTTATCTCGCAAACGCGTTTCATCCACCACTGGGGCCGGTGGTATTACCGGCAATGGGTCGGGGCTTTCATCGGTTTGCGCCCCTTCTAACAACGCTTCGGCTTCGGCCACGGCACTACTTGGGTTAAGGGTTGGGGTTGAGTGGGCATCAGAGTAAGCTTGCGCTGCAGTTTGAGAGGCTGGTATATTAGTCGGATTTTCACTGCTTTCCCGCAGTGATTTTTCGGCCATGTATTGTTTAAACGCTTTAATCGATTCTGGGTTTTCTGAACTTATACCATCGTATTGTTCCACTAATTCTACGGTGTTGCGCGTGTCTATTTCACCGTATTCGTTAATAGTTGGATCGCTTGAAGTACTAGGGGTGCTTTCAGGCATAGTCACTCTATCCAAAGACTGGCCATTTACGCCCGTTGCCCGTCTAAGGTATTCATTAAAACTTAATTCTACGCCATTCGTAGTTTTGTAAGCTTCGTACCGTTTTTCATGAAATACTCTACTGGCCGCATTAAAAACATTGCTGGCGTGTTCTTTGCCTGAGTCGGTATCTAACCAATGCATACGGCTTATTTTGGCCTGTAGTTGGTCATCTTGTTTCGGGTCATAGTTGGCCACCATAGCCCAACTGACCGCAGGGCCAGCAAATTCTCCTACTTCTATTTTACTTTGCAGGCTTTGGGTTTTGCGTTCCCAGGCTAAATTATCGAGCAAAGTGCTAGGGCTTATGGTTTGACTTGGCTCTGTCGCTATTTCGGCTTCAATAATTTGATCCGTTAAAGCGTTTTTAGCGCGGTCTTCGCTGGCACTGCCAAGCCATTTTTGGGTGGCATACAATTGGTCAATCGTCTCTGATTGTGCCGCCTGCAAAGTTTCAATTTGTGCGGCTAATTGAGCCGCTTCTTTGTTTTGCGCCGCTTGCAATTCGTCTAAACGAGCTTGCAATTGATCTCTCCGAGCATCAGCAATCAGTGGATGTTCTTTATAATATTGCTCCCAGCCAGTATGGCTTTGTAACATTTCTTCATGCGCGTTTACGGCGTATTCCTCTAATTTAGCAATTAAGTGTGGGTTATCTGCCGCCCCCATGTAGTTAGTCGAAATTGACCGTGCCAATTCGGCATACCGCTTATTCCAAGTTTGACCGTAAGTATAACCAATCTCAAACCGCTGTCTTTCCCAGTTATCTTTACTCCACCATTCAGTCTCAGGGTTTAAGGCTAAATAGGCTTTATCAGCAGGATTTTGATCTAAATGCTCATCCCAAGTTAAAGTATTACTGACACTTAATTGCTGTTTAATTTCGGCAATTTCATTCGCAAAATCACCCCCTTGATTCAAGTTAGATTTCAAAGAAGCAATGGCGGATTCATACAACATTAAATCCCCGGTCTGTGTATTTTTATCGGTAAAAAACTGACTCTTTGGGGCCACATTCTCAAGCTGATTAAAAAAAGATAATAACCGATTCGCGTCTGGTGCTTGGGCTCTTAGATTTTCTAAAGTAGCCACCTTTTGTACTCGTATCTCGAGTTCTTTTTGGTAGTCAGTTTTAGCAATTTCTATATCACGGTAGGCCTGACTAATCAGTGGGTCAAATTGTTGGTTGGCGGCTTTGATTTGTAGATCTTTCTGCGCTTGATAACCTGCAATTTGTGATTCATAGAAAGGTGGCCAAACATACTGTCGAACATACCAATAGTTATAATCATTGGGATACTGAGCTCGAAACTGCGCTTCTATAGCCGAATAAGCATTCGAAACCACCGCATTAGCACGTGCAAGCGCTTGTTCTTTTTGTTGTTTAAGGTTTTCGAGGTCCTGATTTAATGATGGAACGAGATCTTCAACCAAAGGGATTAAGATTTCAATCGGAGTTGTTAAATCTAAATCACTAGCTTGGCTTAAGGCCCTTCTTAAATCATACGCCGCTTTACCGGTTTTGTAACTTAGTAAAGAGGCTTCCAGTCCCGCTTTATGGTCTACTAAGTATCGCTGCTGAATGACGTTTCGGTCTGGCAAAACCAAAGCTCGAATTTTTTGTTGTTCTGCTACATAAGCACTTCTCAATTTACGCACATACTCAAAGTCGGAATTATAAAGCGCCGTGCCAAAAGGGTATCTAGCTTCGGCTTCTCGTTCGAGTGTTGGTAGTAAATTTTGGTTATAAGCATTTACTTGGGCGGCCTGACGTTGAAACTCTCCTTCAGCTTTTGTGGCTAACTGTGCTATTTGTGCCTCAATTTCAGCTTCTTTTTGCGCTATGGTCATTGCAAAGTTTGGATTTTGATCAAAAACGAACTGATCGGTTTTTAAGGCTTCAACATCTTGAGCACTAAAAGTACTCAGAACCGTTTTCAAATTCTGCTTAAAAGTTTTTTCTTGGCGTTGGGCTTCCGTCTCTAGCCAAGCTGAAACTTGAGAAGATAAATTCTGCAATCCTTCTTGCCAATTTTGAGTCACTTGTGCGCGCTGACTAATAGTACTCCAGTAAGAATAAGCTCCACTTAACAGCACTTGATACTTACTTGAAACCGTCGATACTAATTTATTTTTTGTCGCTATTACGTCCAAAAAAGGCGTTTCTTGCGATTTCAAACTATCGATTACCGCTTGCTGAGCGGCAATGTCTTTTCCCAAACTAAAAATATCTTTATTGTAACCGGCTCTACTTAATTTTTGCGAATATCCCCCATAATTTCTTCCATAGTAATAACTACCCGTACGTTGCCATTCTCTCATTCGAGCCTCATCTGATTCTGAAAAATAGTATCGGTATGAATTAAGTATGTTAAGCTTTGTTTGCTCCGCTTGAATTTGTGCTTTTAAGGCATTATGTTGATTGGTCTCTTCAACACTGAGGCCGTGCTGTTCGTTAATTATTTCTACTTCGTCTTGGTATTTTTCTTGATTTGATAAAGCCAAAGCTTGGTAAAATGCACTCCAATTGGTTTCAGCGTTTGAAGTAATTTCTAAAATATCATCGTAATACTGATCTGTCGGTTTCGCTTGCTGCCTCCGCTTTACCCAAAGTGTATACAAAGCCGCCAATGTCGCTCCAGCCCCAGGTACACCACGCTCTTTCGCCCAACTTTCCCAAGCTTCATTGGTTTGAGGAATTGAATAAGTTTGTTCAACCGTTGATCCATTTAAACCCTCATTCGGGGAAGAAAAATGTTCTTCAAATAATTCATCAATCGCACTACTATCACCTGAACGTAATTTTTCCAAGTACTGAAGTCTACGTCTTCGCCATAAGGCATAGGCACCCGCTAAAGCAAAACCGGTTGTTCCCATTTGTTTCGCAACGTTGTTCCAGTCGGTCACAATAACACCAGAGTTCAATTCACCGTAAGCCCCGTCTACATTAAAATTATTTTCAAAATAGGTTTGAACCGTTTGATCGTTCTCTAAAATAGCAACTTCCGCCTGCTGTAACGATTGCCATTGCGAGAGTTCAACACTCCCAATAGAAACTTCTTGCGTTAAACTCTCTCCGACTTGAATCGGTTCAAAACTCTGAGCGGTTATGGTGCTCGCATGAAAACTTATCGTGAGCCATATCAAGTAATAGAAGTAACGATTTTGTTTACGAGACATGCGCTAAAAAATAAAAATTAGGTTAAAACGTACCGCTCCTAAGTGGGGAAATTAGGACTTTTTTTATATTTTTTTGTAAGACTATCGGTAAACCCTACGTTATTCTATGTGATGCCTTTTCGCAAATTTTTTCTTCATCACTTCTTCATAAAACCGACGCCCAAACAATTTATTGCCAGAATCATGGGTCTAGACTATAGTTTGGCTCGCATGAAGCACCCGATTAAATACGATTTATACGACGCCAATAAAAGTTACGAAGAAAATTACAGCGATGGCCCTTTTTTTAGCGGCCCGAAAGCTGAAAGACCCGAAGTAAAACACAAAATTAAACTGTGGAACTGGGAACTTAATTCTCCAATTGGAATTCCCGCCGGCCCTTTACTCAACAGCAACTGGATTAAATTCTACGCCCAAATGGGCTTCGATATTCCGGTGTATAAAACCGTACGGAGCGTCGCTCACCCCAGTCACCCAGCGCCAAATTGTGTATACGTAAATCCAGCCCAGCAAATTCAACTCGGTGAAAAACCGCAATTGATCACGGTTCCCAAACCAGAATTTTTAGAAGAACTAACCATCACCAACTCGTTTGGAGTGCCCTCAAAACCTAGCCAAACCTGGATGGAAGACGTCAAAATAGCCAACGAAAGTCTAGGTGACGGCCAAATAATGATACTGAGTTTTATGGGAACCGATGGCGCGGGCGGACGGGATTTAATCGCCGATTACGCCTTTACGGCCGCCATGGCCGTAGATGCCGGCGGTAAGATTTTAGAAACCAATTACAGCTGCCCAAATTTATGCGGCGGCAAAGCGGGCGCTATTTATCAAGACCCAGACAGTTCTTCACAAATTTCGAAAGCAATTAGAAATGAGATTGGCAGCAGCACCCCCTTTATGATTAAAATTGGCAACCTGCCCTACGAACAACTGAAAGAAGTGGTGAAAGCCAATCTGCCTTTTGTGGATGGTATTGCAGGCATTAATACCATGCCTGGTGAAGTTCGAAACCCTGATGGCACGCAAGCCCTTCCGGGCGAAGGCCGCTTAAGCTCTGGGATTTGCGGATCAAAAATTAAAGCGGTTTCACAAGATTTTGTAGAGAAACTGGTACAAATCAAAAAAGAACTTAACGGTGACTTTGTGATTTGCGGTGTGGGCGGCATTATGACGGCCGAAGATTTCACCGAACGCTTAAACGCAGGGGCCGACATTGCCATGAGCGCCACGGCGATTATGTGGGATCCGTACTTGGCGCAACGGTATCACGAGTCTATGATCTAATTCGTTTTCGTGGACTTACGTCTCGTTAGTTTTACTCCCCCGCTGAAGATTTTTTATATTAAAAGACAAACGGTTTTCGTAAAGCCAAGCACAGAGCTAAAACTCAAAGAGATAAAAAGTTTGCGCGGCTTAGAAAACGGTTTGCGTCTTTTATTAAAAAATATGAATGGGGTCGCCTTTTTTCTTTCTTTTTTGGCGACGCAAAAAAGAAAATAAAGAACTATTGGTCCGGCAATAACAACAACGGATCAACAAACTGACCGCCACTAAACACTTCAAAATGTAAATGCGGCCCTGAGGTAAAAAATCCAGCCCCAGGGGTTCCTGGCGTTCCTCCACTCCAAGCAACTTTTTGCCCAGCGGCAACTACTTCCCCTTCTTCAACAAGTGCATTTGAAATATGTCCATAGACGGTATACAAATCTGGGCCGTGCTCGATAATTAAATAGCTGTACCCTGAAGCGTCGGTCGTCACTTTGTTCACCACGCCCTCAGCCGCCGCTAATACATCGGTTCCTTGACTGGCGACCAAGTCTATCCCCATGTGTTCTTGCCCGTAATTAGTTTCATACTCTGGGTCTTTAAAGCTGGCGTTAACAGTTACCGGTAAAGCTATCGGCCAGCGCAGTACCGTTGGTGCTACCGCTACAACAGGTGATTGAGCCGCAGTTACCGCGGCGGCATTCGCCTCTTCGGCTTGCGTCAGCTCATATCTTAAATTTTGCAGGTACTGAGTTGTTTCTGATTGTTCTTGACGAAACTGACTTAAACGCTGTTCTGCCGTCGTTTCATCTTCATTAAGTTGAGCGAGCAAAGTGGCTTTTCCTTGAGCTAAATCATTGAGTATTATCTGATCTTTAAGTAATTGTGACTCTAAAGTAGAGACCGTTGAAAGCGCGGTTACGGCTTCTTGTTCTTGCTTATCAAAAGCGGTTTGCAAACGATCTAAATTCGCTAAAGCCTCAGCTTGGCTTATTTGATCGACGTTCGATTGCCGACGCTCATTTAAAAGTTCTGAAACAGACTTATCTGAATAAAACCACTGCCACCAACTTATAGTCGGATTAAGTTGGAAGTTTTGCTTTTGAATAAATTTTTTGCTCAATAAACCTTGATACTCGCGTTCTTTATTTCTTATCTGGGCTCGTAGAGTCGATTTCTCGCGAGTTAAGGTTTCTACTAACTCTTGCCAAGTTTTAACCTGTTTGTCATAGAAATCCAATTTCCGGCGGTTCAACTCAATCTGCTGATCGACTAACTGCAGTTGTTGTTGGCTGGTTAAGATTTGCGATTCTATATTTGCACTCGCTTTTTCCTGCGCCCTTAAATCGGCTTCAAAGGCTTCCAATTCAGCTTCCTGCTGCATAATTTCTCGACGTACTTCCGTCGTACTAATAACTGGCTGTACGGTCGTTTGCGGCAAAACGGGCGTGGACGTAAGCGGTGGTGTTTCAACCTCAACGGGCGTTTGATCACCGCCAAAAAACCGATCCAGCAAATCACCAATATCACTCGCGACACTGGCCGAGGCCAGTGTCGGAATAAGTAATAAACTGAGAATCAAAATTTTCATGACCTCCAAACTATAATTAATTAAAAACACTTACCAAGCCCAAGCACTAATAACTAAAAAAGCCCCGTCTGAGTGACAGGGCTTTTGCTAATAAAAAATCAAAATCTAAATTAGATAGCGACTCGTACGAAAGCAATCAATTGAGCGTCTCCAAGGTATTCTTGAACCGTTTGGCTTGGATCTTTTACGAAAGACTGTGAAGTAAGCGCTCGTTCAGCACAGAATTTCTTCGCTTTTCCCGCTAAAATATTATCAATAATATTAGCTGGTTTGCCTTCTTCAATCAATTGCGCTTTCGCAATCTCCATTTCTTTAGCGATCAAGTCATCCGAAACATCATCCGGCGTAGCCACTAATGGATCCATAGCAGCGGCGTGCATAGCCACGTCTTTAGCGTGATCTTCACTGCCTCCTTCAAGAGATACAAGCACTCCAATTTTACCATTTGAGTGAACGTAACCTGAAACGGTGTCTCCGCCATCGATTTGAACGATTTCGTCTAAAACGATATTTTCTCCAATTTCTTGAATTTTATCCGTTTTAACGTCTTCGAAATGAGCTTTAGCGGCTTCAACACCTTCGCTTTCCGCTTTAGCGGCTAAATCGCTCGCTAGTTGTACGAATTTTTCGTTTTTACCAACGAAATCAGTTTCACATAAAAGTTTAACCATTGATCGTCCAGAGATGGCAATGGCGCCTTCACTCGTTGAACGATCGGCTTTATCAGCGGCTTTAGCCGCACCACGTTTTCGTAGTACTGCAATCGCTTCATCCATATCGCCATTTGCTTCCTCTAATGCTTTTTTACAAGCCATCATAGCCACGCCGGTTCGGTCGCGGAGTTCTTTTACCATTTGTGCCGTAATTGCCATCCTAATGTGGGGTTAGTAAATTAGTTCGACGTGAAAATAGTAAACTTCCCCCAAAAGGCAAATTTACCAAGACAAAGTCGGTTCTCTAAAACTTAGGTTGTGCGGTAACTATAATTTTAGATTTAAAAATCTAATTGCTTGGTAAGTTTCCCAAAGAACGGTAGTTCACGCATTTCACCTTTGTAAGCATAGTAAATAGCGTAAACGGCAAAACCAACATGCACCAAAACCACTAAATTATGCACCAAAACATATGAGCCTAAAGTTAACGACCCAAAGGCCCGTACCACCCAGCCAAATACCAAAAAGAAAATCGTCATTACTAAACCTTGTTTACCATGAAACTGGCAAAACTTAGAAGCCGGACGCAACACCAACGGTAAAATACACAAAAAACTAAAGTACCCAATGGCCGCTAAAAACTTCTCTCCGCTTTCCATAGCGTCGGGATCCGTATTAACGGGCACGTTATTTTCTTTCGCCAAAACCGCCGATTGTTCTTTAATCTCGGCGGCTTCTTTCTTTTTGGTAGCAACGGTGTTTTGTAAATCTTGCAATGACACCGAATTTGATTGGTTTGGGTTTTGGTCAGACATCGTCAATCTTTAAGAGTTTTCTTAACTCAAAGATTTTAACATATTTTCAAGGACAAAGCGAACTGATTTAACCGCGTCATCATTAGCAGGAACGATGTAATCAATTCCTTTTGGATCAGCATTTGCATCCGCTAAAGCCACCACCGCAATTTTAGCCTTAGCCGCTTCTTCAACCGCAATTCGATCGGTAAAAGCGTCTAGCACAATAACCGCGTCTGGTTTAGAACGCATTTCTGCTACCCCACCGTATGAAGCGTCTAGTTTTTCAAGGTCTTTTTTAAATTTAGCGACTTCTTTTTTCGTGTATTTCTTAATAGAACCATCAGCGAACTGAGTTTTAAGGTCTAAATAATAATCAACTCGACGTCGAAGTTCTTTGAAGTTCGTTAGTAAACCTGGAGTCCATTTTTTATCAACGTAGTAAAGATTTGATGGCGCTACCAATTCTTGAATTAACCACGCTTGTTGTGGTTTAGTTCCAACAAAAAGTACTTTTTTGTTTTGTAGTTTTAGCGCTTTCAAAAACTGACACGCTTTATCAAGACCTTCACCAGATTTTTCTAGATCAAAAGCCCAAACTCCGTTTACTTTAGAGTGCAAGTAAGGTTTCATTTTAGGATTCCACTTCTCGGCTTTATGACCAACATGTAGAAGATTTTCGAACAACGTTTTAACGTCATATGCCATGCTTATTGGGGGTTAGAAATTAATAAAACCACTTTAAATCTTAATATCAGAAACAAGTGGAAAGCGCCCGCAATATAGCGATAGCCATACGAGAGGCAAGTTTTTTTACTCTCAACTTAAAAAACAACTCTTGGCTGCAAATTCCCCTCCTTCACCTCTGCTAATCCGACGGTTTCACCTTGGCACAAAACCAATACCTTTTCGCCATTAGCCGGATGCGGATTTACAAATACCGCACGACCCGCTTGCAAGTCTGGCAAACGCTCTGGAGAGATCTCCAAGTGAACAATGTTTTTGATCAATAATTGTGAATCAATCTTAAAATCATCGTTTAAATCATCAAAATTGTTTAATACTGGCAAGTCAGAATTTTCTAAATTAATCGCGCCAACCGCGGTTCTTCGAAGTTCGGAGCACAATCCCCCACCACACAAAGTTGTGCCCACGTCACTTGCAAAACTACGCACATAAAATCCAGCCGCCACGGTTAACTCAACTTCCAACTTGGGGAAGTTATAATTCAAAATCTTTACCGCTTTTACTTCGGTGGGGCGCTCTTTCATAACGACGTCCTCCCCTTTTCGGGCTAAATCATAAGCCCGCTGGCCATCAATTTTTAAAGCCGAATACTTGGGCGGAATCTGGGTAATGTTTCCCGTAAATTTTTCTTTCAGCAGCTTTTCAATTTCCTCCAAGCACGGTACATAACCATTGTGGCAGTCAATAATTTCTGATTCTGGGTCGAGTGTCTCAGAAGTTTTTCCGAGTAAAATTTGTGTTCGATAAGTCTTAATATCCTTTTCAAACAGCGGAATTAACTTAGTGCATTTCCCGACCGCTATCACCAACAAACCGGTGGCAAATGGGTCAAGCGTACCGGTGTGCCCGATTCGTTTTATACCCAGTGGTTTACGAAGCTTCGCACACACATCAAAGCTGGTAAAACCAGCCGGTTTATCGACGAGAAGGAAAAAGTTTTGGGAAGGTTTCATACTTCTTAGTTCTATTAATCTATGCAATAAAGTCATCTTTTAAATCTCTGGCTTGCCCAGAGTCTCATAAACACAAGATTTTGGGCGGAGGTTGAGAGACACATTGAGCTTAGCCAGAAATTAAAACTTAATTGTCATTCCTGCGGAGGCCGGAATCTAGGTCAGACTGGATCTAATGTCGGAGCATATGTGCCGTAAGCCATGTGCTTCAATACTTTCTTAACGTCATGTAGCCGGTGGTTTTCAACACACCAGCACCGACGCAGCTAAATATCTTGTCAAACAATTATATTAAAATACAGTAAAAATAATTATAAAAAATCATTTAATGGAACTTTTTAGTGTACAGGTTGTTTTATTTATTAAAGACAAATTTACAGGAAAATATACTGATCTAGCCTCGCAGCTACAAGATCAATTTGAAAACACACCGCCAACACAATTACCAATCCCACCCGAGGCGCCAGATGAAATACCGCGATTAATTTTCCATTTTAAAGATTTCAACTTAGAAATATCAAATATAAAAATTCAAATTATCTTAAAACCACAAAAGGTAAGAGATGAAGAAATTATTAATACTGAAAAGTTACCAGAGATAATAAGCAAAATATTAGATACTCCAATCGTGAAAACCAAATTTGAAATTATTAGAATTGGCTTCATATCAAAATTTTTCACAATTAAGGCACATTCAGCATTAACTAATTTGTTAAACCCAAGCTTAATCCAAAACGACAAATTTGAAGAAATTGAAGTTAAAATAAACAAAATTAAAACTATTGAAAATTATTCCTGCAATAACATCGAACATGTTTTTCAGGGAGAAAAAAAGAAAAACAATGTCGTTACTCCAGGTTTAGTCCTAGTTAAAGACTTAAATACCGCCCAATCAAATACTGTCAGTATTCAACCTATTGAGATAAATAAACTTATTACTAAATTTCTACTTGAAAGTGCCGAATCTAAATTACTGAAGATTATTTAAATGAGTGAACAATTCAAAGTTCGTCCAATTAGTAGCACTGAAAGTAGTAATCTCGCAATTAATTCGAGCACCAATACGATTGAAAAAGAATTAACTACAGCAAGAGATTTTTATATTGCCGCGTACGAGAATTATCAAACTTTGACGGCAGATTTAAAAGAGTCAAACAAAGATTTAAATAGTATTAATGACAGACTTGATCGATTCCGAGATGAACTAAGAAGTCAAAACACAAGAACAATTGAAATTATTGGGGTCTTTTCTGCTGTATTAGCCCTCATTATTATAGATGTTAATATAATAAAATCTGCCCAAAATTTCACGGAACTAATAAGTTTAATCATTGCATTAAACGCTTCGATAGCAATTTTCATAGGCTTAATCAGTGCAATGTTCGCACATAAAGAAAATTCATTTTTTAGAAATGCGTCATTTTGGTCTGGTATAATAATTTTAATAATACTAATGGTGGTTGGTACTTATTATAATGTAGATATCAAATAACTTGCCAAACCCCGTAAAATCCCTATTTTCCTGCTGCTTTGCCTACCGCTCGTACGCGGTACGCCACAAGACAATTACTATTTCTTAACGTCCAAAAAGCATGCAAAAGTACGAATTAATGGCTATCATCGCCAATTCTTTAGACGCGAAAGCGGCTGAGAAACACGCGAAAGACCTAGACGGTCGAGTAGAAAAAGAATTTAACGGAAAAATCACTTTCTCTGATTTTTGGGGTGAACGAGGGTTCGCTTACAAGATCAACAAACAAAAGTGGGGTTACTACCATGTTTCACAATTCAACATGGAAGCTGACCAAGCTCAAGGTTTGCGTCACGAACTTAATCTAGATAACGACTTGGTTCGTTTCATGATTACAAAAGTGGATCCAAAAGCACCATTGCCACGAAAGTACGCGGATATGAAAAAAGAATACGAAGCGCAAGAAAAAGCGAAAGCCGATGAAAAAGCTCCAGCTGAAGAGTCTAAAGCTCCAGCGAAGAAAGAAAAACTAACGACGATTAAAGAGGAAGAACCAGCCGCTCCAAAAGCGACTGAAAAACCAAAAGACGACGTGGATAAAAAATTAGACGCGATTGTTGACGAAGCGAGCGACATCTAAGTCACTCTCCCCTCTTTTCTATTTTTAACTTTTAAACACCATGCCACCAAGACCTAAAAAATTCATCGATCCATTTGTTCTAGCGGGTATCGAATACATTGATTACAAAGATCCTAAATTATTGGCTCAGTACATTACGTACTACCGATCAATTCAAAGTCGTTTCCACACGGGAACTTCACTAAAGAACCAAAAACAGTTGGCTTCTTCGGTTAAAAAAGCCCGTCAAATGGCTTTACTGCCTTACGTTCGATACGAATAGTAAGCCAAGAAACAAACTTTAAACTTAAGACCTCAGTCATGTTGGGGTCTTTTTTTTAATTAAAAGAAGTCGAACTATAAAATCTCCACTCACAACCCTTGTAAAAAGACGCTATATCTGCTATAATCCTCTGATATATTTGTCACATTTGCCCTATGGGATTCAATCTGAAATCAATTATGAAAGGAAAGGACGCCGACCAAACAGGAAGTGTTATGGGCGTCAAGAAGAGCACACAAACCACTGATAGCATCATCTCTCAGGCGGTAAGCAATGCCGGAAACATCTCCAGCATGACGCTGACCAAAGAGGAGCACGATCGAATGCTAACGGCACGGCACACCATGCCATTTCACATTGTGCTGCTAAAATATTTCTCTTTAATTTTAATGGCTGTGGCTATTGTGGCTGGTTTGTTACTAAAAGCGGATCTTGATTCAACTAACAGCTATTTTAGCTTTTTAGGTTTATCTGAAAACACGGGTTCTCAATATGTGAAATCTTCACAAGAAAAAAATGTATTTGAGCAGCAAAATGCTGAGCTTGAAAAACAAATTGCCTCAATTGAAGAACGAAGTGAGTCTTTTGATAATAGTACCGAAGCCAAAAAAGTATCACTACTCGTGCCAGAAATTCTTGAAGTAGAAGCTTTACAAAAACGATGGTTTAACGAAATCGTTGAAACGACCAATGAAGATGGACAATTAGTAGAAGAAGAAAAATTTGGTTTGATCGACAGTTTTGCTGACATGATTGAATACTTTGAAGATAAAGAATACCAACCTCGCTTTTTCAATCAGAAAAATCGTGATCAAAGTATTTCGCAAACAGAACCAGATGTTTGTAACATCGCCAACAACAAATTAAGCGAAGCACAAAAAGCCGAGAAAAAAACTTTTGAAAGTAGTGGACGATGTACCACAAACAGCACCCTTATTATGGCCAATGAAATTGATATTCGAGGTCTAAATATTTCGGCTAGTGGGGTTAATGTAACCGTTTCAGCCAGTGATTTACTAAGTCGTGTTTTCACTCTCAGTTCTGAGTTTGTAACGATGATGAATAGTTTTGATTTCTACAAAGGGGCTGAAGTTACCAACTTTAATCGCAGAACCTTAAGTGAAGGGGGTGATAGTACTGAAGTAGCCCTGAGACTTGATTTTCAAGAAGAAGATGAAGAAGACCCAAATGATGTCTACTTAACCGATTTAATTCAGTGGCAAAAAAACTGGCGTTAAGACCCGTTTAAAAAAAATATATAAACCATGGCAAACCTAAATTCCGTCATCAAAAACAACTCAGGGGCTAAACACACCCGGAAAGAACTCATGAATAAAAGTCCTATTCCGTGGTTAGTAATTATTGGAATTACGGCTGTTGCAGGAGGATTTTTAATTTATCCAAATGCGTCCATGTGGATAGAAAAACGCAGTGAATTAAAAGATATGGAAACTTTAATCCCACAACTTGAATCAGAAAACCAAGCCCTTAGCACCGAAAAAGACACGCTTGAAGAAAGTTTTAAAGAAAAAGCCAAACCTTATATTGCGATTGCAGATCAAAGGTTCCCAACCGAGATTGATACGATAAAAATCACTCAAATTATTGAGATGTACTCGATTCTAATGCAAGTGAATTATAGAGCTAATGACTTAAAACTTAACACCCTTAGTGTATCAGCTACACGTAATGTTGATGGCTTACCTTTCGCCGAAACCGGGGTAAACATCAATGTGGTTATTGACCGTGAAATGCTAGAGCAACTAATAGCCTTTCTAAAAACGAGTCAAATTTCAAACGAACTCGAAAACAAGGTGATCGCGAGTGGCGGTGGAGAAACCGCCTCAATCGAATTCTTAAAAGCGAATCAACTGCCAGTTGGTAGAATTAATTCTCTGTCTTTAAACGAAGAAAGAGGGAGAAGCCAAGACTCAAATAAAGAAGTTTACAACGCTCAAATACAAGTGCTTTTCTACTCTGAACCCGTATAAAAAATGCCCGTTGATGATCCACTAAAAAAACTTAAAGACGCGATTATTCGAGGTGATGTACCTGGAATTCTGGAAGGTTGTATGTCGCTATCTCTAAACTTAGGGGCATCAGATATCCATATTGAACCGCGACGAAACAACGTTGAATTCCGGTTACGGGTCGATGGTGTTTTAAGGCATATTGTCGAATACCCAATGAATATGCATCCAGGGTTAGTTTCAAAGACGAAACTAATGGCGAATTTGAAAATCGATGAATCACGGGTTCCCCAAGATGGTCGAATCTCGACTTGGCTGGGAGAAAAAGAAGTAGATCTTCGGGTCTCAACGCTCCCAACGGTTAATGGAGAAAAGATCGTGATGCGGGTACTCGATAAATCGAAAAAAATTCCAACACTCGATCAGTTAGGAATTGTGGGGCGAAATCTAAAACTCTTCCAAGCGGCTATCGAACAGCCAAATGGGGTGGTACTTACTTCAGGGCCAACTGGGTCTGGGAAAACAACCACCATGTACTCGGCGATGAGTTATGTTAATAGCCCAGAAGTAAACATCATGACGCTTGAAGATCCGGTGGAGAATCAAATGGATGGACTCAATCAAAGTCAGATGAAACCCTTAATTGGATATACCTTTGCCTCTGGTTTAAGAACCGCTCTCCGGCAAGATCCTGATATCATCATGGTGGGGGAAATCCGGGATAAAGAAACGATCGATATTGCTATTGAGGCCTCGCTTACTGGGCATTTGGTACTCTCTACTATCCATACGAATTCTGCCGTGGAAACCATTACTCGTATCTTGAATATGAAGGTGCCAGATTTCCTTTTAACTTCGGCCGTGAATTTGATTATTGCCCAACGTTTGAGTCGAAAACTTTGCCCAGATTGTAAGGTTAAAACGACCCCGAGTAACAACGCGATGGAAAAGCTGAAAGAGGCTTTCAAATTATTTAAACCCTATGAAGGGTTTGATATGGATTTATTTCAACATCCACAGTTTTTTACCCATTCAGAAAATGGTTGTGAAACCTGTGGTGGACTCGGTTACAAAGGTCGAATGGGGATCTATGAAATTATGACCATGAGTGAGCCAATTAAAATGGCCGTAATGAAAGGAATGCCCGGTCTTGAAATTCAAAAAGTAGCTCAATCCGAAGGGATGATCACCCTTGAACAAGATGGCTTAATCAAAGTGATGCAAGGCATTACTTCACTGGAAGAAGTTTACAAACTCGTTAAAGAGTAGTATAATATTTTAATATTTATGAGTGATTTAGCTAACCCAGCATCAAGTTTCCCAAATCCAGGTTCAAATCCTGGAGGGAATAGTGCCGCTAACATTCCAAACCCTTTTGCGGTTGCCTCAACACCTCCGGTTACCCCGGCTCCAGTTGCCCCAATGCCCCCGGTAAATCAATCACCCGTTACGCCTGCTGCGGTTCCACCGCAAAACCCAGCCGTAGTTCAAACGGCAGCGGCTGCTGCCCCACAAATTTCGGCACCTGTACAAACGGCCCCAACTATGCCAGTAGCGGCTCCAGTCCCGCCAGCACCAGCACCAGCAGCGCCACAAACACCGTTGCCAACTAAGGTTCAAGAAAAAGAAACTTTAGTACTCGATATTAAAGGCCAGGCCAAAAAAGAAAAAGCTGAAGTTGAAGGGATTAGCTTTTTTAAACAAGTAGATGAATACCTGATCAACATGTCTGGTATTAAGCTAGACGAAAAACTACTTTTCTTTCAACTACTAGCCTCAATGATTGGAGCGGGTTTACCTATTATTGACGCCCTTAATTTATTAATTAATCAAACCAATAATAAAAAATTAGCTCGGGTAATCACTGACATGAGAACTCAAATTGAGCGAGGGGAAAGCTTGGCCAGTGCGATGCGTAATAATGATGATGTTTTTGATGAGGCCACTTGTTCGGTGGTTGAAGCCGGTGAGAAATCGGGGAAACTAAATGCGATTTTAAAGGAGCTGGTCGCTCAATACGAACAAATTAGTAGTCTTACCAAAAAGATTAAAGCGGTCATGATGTATCCCATCATTGTAATTGTCTTCATGCTTTTGCTCACCGTTGTGGTACTTATTTTCGTGGTACCAAAACTTGAAGAACTATTTGGGGGTGGTGAAAATTTACCATTACCAACCAGAATGCTGATCAATGGGAGTGATATAGTCCTTAGTTACTGGTACTTCTTAATTGCCGGTGCAGTTGGGGGTATGTTTGGTTTTCTGTACTGGAAAAAATCAAAAACAGGTTCAAGGCAGTGGTCTATTATAGTTCTACGAATGCCTATTTTTGGAGACATTCTTTCTAAAATGATTTTGACTCGAGTATCACGGATTTTCGGATTCCTAATTTCAGCTGGGGTACCCGTGGTAGAAAGTTTAAAAATTGCTTCGCATATTGCTGAAAACCCAATTTATCAAGACAAACTTTTACTCGCCGCCGACGATCTTACGAAAGGGATTTCGATTGCAGAGAATTTATCTGATGATGAAAGACTCTTCCCAAGTATGTTGGTGAACATGATGGCGATTGGTGAAAAAACGGCCTCGCTCGATCAAGTAATGGGAAAAGCGGCTGATTTCTATAATGAAGAACTCGATCGAAAAATTGGGGGGATGTCTAAAATGATGGAACCCGTTATTCTTAGTATTATTGCCGGAGGAGCGGTATTCATGATTCTGGCTATCTACCTACCGATCCTACAAATGAATGATCAAGTGGTGGGCGGTTTCTAATCTAAAAAAGAAAGAAGAAATTATCTGACAGCGAGCTATAAAATATTATAGTATCGCTGTTTTTATATTTAATCTTATGACGAAGCGCCTTTTAGTTATTGGAAACGGTGGACGCGAACACGCATTAATTGAAGCTTTGGCACGATCACCACAAAACGTTGAAATCTTTAATTTCGCTAATACGCTAAATCCAGGTATTAAAAGTTTGTGCACTGAAGTCATCGTGGGTGACTATATGGATATGGATCAAGTCAAAGCGATTGGCGCGCAAGTACGCCCGGATTTTGCCGTTGTTGGCCCTGACGACCCGATTGGTGCAGGCGCCGCTGACGCTTTACTTGAAGTCGGTATCCCCTCTTTTGCCCCTTATCAAGTGTGCGCCCAACTCGAAAGCTCTAAAGCATTTACGCGGAACTTATGTCAAAAGTATCAAATTGCTGGAGCGCCTGATTTTTTAGTACTCAACCAAAACGACCGTTATGCCGCCAAAACTTTTTTTGACTCTAATGAAGGACAAATTGTGGTTAAAGCCGATGGCTTGCTCGGCGGTAAAGGCGTGATTGTAGCCGGCGAACACTTTGAAACTTTTGAAGAAGCGTATGATTTTGCGCTGCAATCAATTAATAAATTTGGTCGCGTAGTGTTTGAAGAAAAATTAATTGGAGAAGAGTTCTCACTTATCTCAATTGTTGACGGAATCACCGTGCTTGATTGCCCAGCCATTCAAGATCATAAACGCGCCTTTGAAGGCGACACCGGACCAAATACTGGTGGTATGGGGTGTGTCTCTGATGAAAACGGCTCACTCCCCTTTCTAACCCAAAAAGATTTAGAAGCAGCCCACGCCATAACTGAAGCCGTTATGAAAGCGGTTAAAAAAGAAACCGATGAAACTTTTGTCGGCGTCATGTATGGCGGCTTTATGGTGACTAAAAATGGGGTAAAATTAATTGAATATAACACTCGTTTTGGCGATCCAGAAGCGCTTAACATTCTGCCCATTTTAGAAACGGATTTTGTGGAAGTTTGTGAACGGGCTATTGCTGGTGAACTCGATCAAATTAGCCAACTCAAATTCAAACCAGTTGCCACGGTCGTAAAATATTTGTGCCCAGAGGGTTATCCCACCGACTCGGTCAAAAATGTGCCGATTAAATTTACGGGCGATTCTTTAGAAGGTTTCTATTTTGCGTCAGTAGCCGAAGAAAAAGGTAAATACTTGCTTAAAGGTTCACGAGCGGTTGGGGTTTTAGGCACCGGCAAAACCATGGCGGAAGCCAAAGCCAATTGCGACGCAAAATTAACTCAGTTTGAAGGCCCTTTATTTTTTCGACACGACATCGGTTCCCCTGAATTAATGGAGAAACGAATGGAGCACATAAAAATTATTCGTGGTTAATTTTCACTCACTTCAGCGGCCCAAAAAGCCTCTAAGGCTTCTCGAGTCGGTATAACATATTCCTCCATAAATCGGTCACCTAAATACTGCTGTAAATCAATAGCCGTGCTGTCTAACTTCTTTGGTACAGGCTCATTAAATAAGCGTGCTAGATATGAATTTTGATAATTGTTTCTTACCGCATCATCGGTATTTATCAGTTTTTTATTAGAGGCTCTTAAAAATTCCTCAAATTCAGGCGCTTCATAGCCTCGTTCTCTTAATACGTAAGCCAAAGATAAAACGCTTAACCCCCAGATATTATTTCCACCAATAATCCCTTTTCCACCACGACTACGATCGTTTCCGATATACCTAAAATCAAGACCATGCAGGCAGGCGACGTTAGTTTGTTTAATTGGACAATTAGGAACAGTGCGATCATTACCAGGCATTTCATGAAGCGCTCCACAAGCCTGAACGGTTAAAGCTCTAATATAATTTCTATATGCTATTAACCGAGAAGGAATCAAATGACCCGTTTTTTGAACTCGAAGTAAAATTTCTCGTTCAGGATCCCCTACTTCCTTTTCCGCTATTCGTTTTTTTAACAAATCAACGTCGATTAAAGAGGCCACTTCTGTTTCGGGGGTAATACGCATTTCAGCTAAGATTAAACTATAAATATCATTTTTATAAATTATTTCAAACCCCCATTAATTGTTTTTGGCCTTCAGTTAATTACACTGCATCCACAAACATGAACCAACTTGATAAAGGACTCTTTTTTGCCTTCATAGGCCTCACCCTCTTTGGCCTTATTATGATGAGTTCCATGTCAGTGGCCGGTAGTTTTGAAATTACGGGGCGAAACGATTTCTACTTTTTACGGCACATGTTTTATATCGTCTTGGGAGTGCCGATTTTTTTAATCGCCTTTAAATTTCCTTACGACACGCTGCGAAAAATTTCACCCGTCCTGTTTATATTTGCGATTACTTTATTGCTGCTAGTGCTCGTTATTGGGCAAGATTTCGGAACCGCCGCTAAGTCCTGGCTTAAAGTCGGCCCCATTTCCTTTCAACCCACTGAAGTCGCAAAACTTGCCATTGTGATATTTTTAGCGGCCGTTTATTCCAGCGGAAAAAATGATGTTGATTCGCTGCAAGGCGGATTCATGCCGTTTGTATTTGTGCTCGGCATCCCCGCGATTCTTATTATGGCACAGCCTGATTTTGGATCGCTCATGGTAATTACGACGGTTTGTGGGGTCATGTATTTTGTGGCGGGCGCGAATTTGAAACACTATCTAGGGGCTATTATCGCGGGTCTGGTTGGGGCCACAATTGTGGTTTTGACTAATCCCTATATTGCCAAACGTTTTGCCGTATTTATGAACCCTGAACTCGATCCACTTGGGGCCGGTTTTCAAATGAAGCAAGCCCTAATTGCCATTGGTTCTGGGGGCTGGTTTGGTAGAGGTTTTCAAAACTCAATTCAAAAATTTGATTACCTACCAGAAGTTCAATCAGACACCATTTTTTCTGCCATTGCAGAGGAACTAGGATTTATCAGAATTCTTTGTTTACTGGGTATTTATTTCTTTATTGCCCACCGCGGATTTTTTATTGCCCGAAACGCCCCCGACCAATTTACCCAACTGCTGGCCGTTGGACTTACCACCTGGATCGTTGGGCAAGCCTTTATTAATATTGCCGTAAATTTAGCCCTATTCCCTAATACAGGTATTACCTTACCGTTACTGTCTTATGGGGGAACCTCACTTTGGGCGACCTTTGCCGCCATGGGAATTCTGCTGCATATTTCGGGGAACATTAAAACGACCGCCCGTAAGCGTTACACCTAAATGAAACCGCAAACATTTTTACTGGTTGGCGGTGGCACAGGGGGACATATTTTCCCGCTCTACCCGCTCGCTAAAAAATTATTGCAACTTGGGCATCAAGTCCATTTAATTGTGAACGATTCCCCTCTCGACAAAAAAGTAATCGACGATAAATTCACCGATTTACCAACGCTTAAAGTGCATTACCTACGCACCCATAAAATAGACTACCACTTAAGTTTAAGAAATTTCGTTGCCCCTTTTAAAATAATAAGTAGTTTTTTTCGAACAAAAAATTTGATCAACAAAATAAATCCACAGGTGGCTTTTTTTAAAGGCGGATTTGTGGGTTTCCCGGTTCTTGTCGCGCTTAAATATTTGTCGAGTTTTAAAGGAAAAACCTATCTGCACGATTCAGATATTTCACCGGGAGCATTGACTAAATTTATTGGTAAATCAGCCGACAAAATTTTCACTAATTTTGGTGAAAACCCCACGCCCCTTTTTTACTGGCCTGAAAATTTAAAGATTACAAAACCCGAAAACCCAATCCCTAAAATTCTAATATTTGGGGGTTCACAAGGAGCGCAATTTTTGAACAATTTAATTGTTCAAAATTCAAAATCACTTACTCAAAAACACCATATAACTCTGGTAGCTGGCCCTAAGAATAAAGTTAAGAAGAACGCTCAAAATTTAACGGTTCATCATTTCATGCCCCAAGAAGATTTAATTAAGGCCATGATTGAATCAGACTTGGTAATTTGCCGCAGTGGCGCTTCTATGTTTCAAGTCCTAGCGGCACAAACCAGATGCATTGCGGTGCCACTCCCCTCTTCAGCGCGCAATCACCAACTGCATAATGCACAGTATTTTGCCGATAAAGGCTTGTGTTATTTGCTCGAACAAAACACTGAAACAGATTCCAAACTGTTACCCACAATCACGCAAATACTTGAAGACAAAAACCTTCAACAAAAGTTAGAACATTACCAAGGTTTGCCACAGATAGATGAAATTATAAATGTTATTATCAAAAACTAAGAAAATCTTTACACTCCAAACACCTCACAATTAAAACCCATTTATGTCGTTATTCCTTAAATACCGTCCGCAAACTTTTTCTGATTTAGTTGGCCAAGAAGCCGTCAGAAGAACCCTGCAAAATGCACTTAAAGCGGAACGTCCGAGTCACGCTTATTTATTTACGGGAAGCCGAGGAACGGGAAAAACTTCAACGGCTCGAATTTTTGCCAAAGGTTTAAACTGTGAAAACCTGCAAGACGGCGACCCGTGTGGCGTATGCCGATTTTGCACGGGCACAGCTGATGGCACGCTTATCGATGTGATTGAAATTGATGCGGCTAGTAATCGAGGGATTGATGAAATTCGTGATTTGCGAGAAAAAATTAATTTCGCCCCCAATGTGGCGAGACGAAAAGTCTATATTATTGATGAGGTGCACATGATGACCAAAGAGGCATTTAATGCGCTGCTTAAAACCTTAGAAGAACCGCCAGACCACGCCTTTTTCTGCCTGGCGACCACCGAAATGCACAAAGTTCCTGAGACCATTCGAAGTCGTTGCCAAACGTTTTCATTTCAACGCTTCACGCTAACTCAACTAACCGATCGACTGGCTTACATTTCAGAAAAAGAAAGCATAAACGCAGAAACAGAAGGTTTAGACATTATATCTCGTAAAGCCGAAGGTGGGCTGCGCGATGCCATTTCATTACTCGAACAAGTCGCCGCTGAAACCGAGAACCAAGTGACCCAAAAAGCCGTTCAAATGAGCTTAGGTGTCTCCGATACCGGCACGCTTATAAATTTATACGAATCTTTAAAATCTGGTGACAGCCAAGGCGGACTTGATACGCTAAAAAATCTCAGCCAAAACGGCTCCGATTTTAGATCATTTGGTCATGACTTCCTCGGATATCTAAGAGAGCAAATGCTGTCTCAACTAGGTAAACCGGAACTTGGCTTCACACTTAAATGTATTGAAGAATTTGAAGTGGCCTTGCAACGGCTTAAAACTTCTCCGATTATTGAACTTCCCCTTGAAATTGCAGTTATTAATTTAACCCAAGCCACGCAAAACTATCCGTCAGTACCAGTTAATACAAAAACACCGGCTGTAGCCCCAGCCGCAACAATGGCACCTACTCCGACTCGAGCGCCAGATCCAACACCAATGACGCAAACGATTAGCACAAGCGATGGTTTTGTATTTGAAGGCGCGGCTCAATCCCCTGCCCCTGCTACCGCCACATCACCAACTCCAGAACCAGCTGTAGCCCCTAAACCAAAAGAAGAAACGGCTTTACCCGTCAGTGGTGAATCGTTAAATGCGGGTAACATTAAAAGACAAATGGAAAACATCTCGCTAAAAGCCGGGATTGCCGTCTTTGCCAAGAAATCTTTCCTGACTTGTTCGCCGAGTGTTGATGGCAGTATTATAACTTTCAATACGAGTTCTGAATTTCACCGCGAAAAACTCGATCAAACTGAAACGAAAAACGCAATTAATAAAGCTATTTCTGACCTGTTTGGGGTGACAGGGTATCAAGTCCGAATTGTTAAAAGTGGCGGGGCAGCTCCAGTAGTGAAAGAAGAAGACAAGGCCTCGGTAGATGACTTTTTAAATTTTTAATTTTTATTGTAACAAAAATTCAAAAAGCACGTTTGAGTATTAGATCATGAAGTATCTTATTTCCCCAGCCGTGCGATAATCCAAGAGTCAAACATAGTTGGCTCAATCCTCTATGAGCCCTTAAATTCAATTTAAAAAAGTAAAAGTTCATAGCCCTATGAACTTTTTTTAAAAAATCTTACACATGAAATCCCCTACTAATTATAATCACCTAACCCTTAAGTATTACGGCCGTAAAGCCCTTAAATATAAGTGGCTGCTTTTGCTTTTCTTCTTTTCGATTTCTGTAGCGGTTATTGGACAAGAGTTTGTGGCGACGCTTCTGTACAAAGAGATTTTTGATTTAATGGCCGAGAATCAAGACACTCCAAAGAGTATTTACTCCGAATTAATACGCCTCGTAATTTTCATTGGCATAACCCATGCAACCACAACTTTCTTTTGGTGGCGGGTAGCGGGTTTCACCAACGACCATTTTCAACCTTTTGTAATGCGCGACATTGAGGATGAAGTTTTTGCCAAACTGCAAAATCACTCCCATAGCTTTTATACCAACCATTTTACTGGAGGCTTGGTTTCAAAAACTAATCGTTTTGTCAGAAGCTTTGAAATGATTGCCGATATTTTGCAGTGGAGTTTAGCCAAAATCGTCATTATGTTCATCGCCTCTGTGGGAGTTATTTACTATTTTTTACCGATGCTCGCCTACGCCTTAGTGGGCTGGACGATTGTTTATACCTATTTTTCTTATTTATACGCACAATGGGCCATTAAGTTTTGGCGGAAAAACGCGAGTGATGATTCGCAGGTAACCGCCGAACTGGCCGATAGTTTGACCAACATTTTCAACGTTAAAATTTTTGCAGGCGCCACGGAAGAAAAAAAACGATTTAACCAAACCATCAATAAACGTCGCAAAAGTCGAACCAAAGCCTGGATGACAGGGACTTTTATGGGCGTTTGGCAAGGGGTCATGATGATTAGTTTTGAGATATTTCTCATTTACCAAATGGTGATCGCTTGGACAGAAGGTTCTATTACCCTCGGAACTATTTTCGCCATTCAGACTTTCATATGGCTGGTGTTTTCAAACCTATGGGAACTGGGCCGTTTATTTCAAGACTACAGTAATGCCTTAGCGGACGCCGAAGAGATGACCCAGATTTTGAACCTGATACCCAGCATAGAAGATCCTAAAAAACCAGAAAAGTGCACTATTAATAAAGGGGCTATTGAATTTAAGAACGTTTCATTTCGCTACGAAACCGAAAAAAATTCACCTCAAATTTTTAAAGACTTTAACCTGAGTATTAAAGCCGGTGAGAAAGTGGGCTTAGTTGGTGAATCAGGGGCGGGCAAATCTACTTTCGTAAACCTGCTCATTCGCTTTATGGACACCGATAGTGGCGATATACTAATTGACAAACAAAGTATCAAACAGATAACTCAAAACGACTTAAGAAGAAATTTAGCCTATGTCCCACAAGAACCCATTTTATTTCACCGAACGCTTAAAGAAAATATCGCGTACGGGAAACCAGATGCGACTGACGCTGAAATAATCGCTGCTGCGAAAGCGGCTCATGCACATGACTTTATCATGACCTTCCCAGAAAATTACGAAACTTTAGTCGGTGAAAGAGGCGTCAAATTGTCTGGTGGTCAAAAACAAAGAATCGCCATTGCGCGCGCAATGCTTAAACAAGCCCCTGTTTTAATTCTAGATGAGGCCACTAGCTCTCTTGATAGTAAAGCGGAGATCTACATTCAAGAAGCGCTTGATAAACTGATGAAAGAAAAAACAACCTTAGTAATTGCGCATCGCTTAAGTACCTTGCGTGAAATGGATCGAATCATTGTTTTTGATAAAGGGGAAATTGTGGAAGATGGCAAGCATCAAGACCTGATCAAAGAAAATGGAAAGTATGCAGAGCTGTGGCAACACCAATCCGGCGGCTTTATTAAATAAGACAGTTTTTAAGGCAGCTACAAACACAGAATATTAAATAAAATATATTTGTCTTTTGTCTAATTTAGTGGTAATATGTGATATAGCCCTTTTATATTCTAACCCAAAACAAAAATGGCCAACACAAACTCTAACCTGCTTCAAAAGCTTAAAGATACCCAAGTATCTACTGTAACTGGAACGGTTGCTTTAGCTGGAGCTGCCATCTGCGCTTTTAGCGTGATGCCAAGCCCAGATTCTAGCTTTGCAAATTTACTACAAGCAAGTCTTATTAATATTTCAAGCGTGCTTTAATAGCCGAGGATCTTTAGAAATATTTCCTATTTCCTTACTATGCAAAAAACCATGAATACAAAAAAAAATACAAAAGCGAAAAAATCGACCAAAAAAGTCACGCCTGAAAAGGGCGCTGTTCTAAATCAAAAAGTTTCATTTTTTACTGGAAGCTTGATTCTTATTACAGCTTTTGTGGTTGCCGTAAGCGCTATCCCAAGTTACAAGCAAGATAATCAATCAGCCTTAGAAGTACTATTTATGACTTTCATTGAAGATTCTGATCTAACTCAGGCTCATATTGAAGCCGAAAACTTTCGAATCGAAATTTACAAAAAAGAACTCGACAAAGCTACATCTTCTAAAAACTAGAAAGTAAAAGCGAAACCCTTTCATAAAACCCTTTTCAATTAGGAACAGGGTTTTTTGACGTTAGAGTTGGCTTTAAATTTGACAAACCCCTTCAAAAAAAAGACTATACCACACGTGCCACCGGCCTTTTTAGGAGTGGCTTCAAAATAATAATTTTTATTTAAATGGCGACGACTAAAACTGGTAACCGAATTTACAATTTTTTCAAAGCACGATGGGGCGAACTTAACAATGTTACGTGGCCAACTCAAAAACAAGCCGTACATTCAATGGTCTTAGTTTTAACTATTATGTTAATTGTAGGAGTCTTTCTCGGTTTTGTTGATGCGGCTCTAAGCGAAGCCGTTCTTTATTTAATCGGATAAATTACTAACTCAAAAATTTCTTTCCTTCTCTATGTCTAAACAAGATTCGTCGCTCGGTAAACAATGGTACGTAATTCATACTTATTCAGGTTATGAAGATTCAGTTAAAAAATCTTTAGAACAACGTATTGAATCGATGAATATGCAGGACTATATTTTTGAAATAGTCGTGGCTAAAGAAAAAGTAGTAACGGTCAAAAACGGGAAACAAGTAGTAGCCGAACGAAATCTTTTCCCTGGTTACGTATTGGTGAGCATGTTGGTAACGGATGCTTCTTGGTTTATTGTCAGAAATACGCCAAACGTTACCGGTTTTGTTGGATCAGGAAACACTCCAGTTCCAGTACTCCCAGAAGAATTTGGCGTCATTCAAAGGCGAATGGGACAAGAAGAACCAAATGCCGATATTAAACTTAAAGTTGGTGATTTGGTGACCATCAAAGAAGGGCCTTTCTCTAACTACGAAGGGGCTATTTCTGAAGTAAATCCATCAAAAGCAAAAGTAACCGTTATGGTTTCAATTTTTGACCGAGATACCCCGGTTGAACTTGATTTCACTCAAGTGATTTTAAAAGTTTAGCCCTAAGCCCTTAAAAGTAAGTAAATTCTCTTGCCAAAGGACTAATAGTCATTATAAAGTGCCCGATTAAAAGCTTAACCGCTGAACAACTATGCCTCCAAAGAAAAAATTCGCTTCCAAATTTTCAATTACGCTTCCAGCTGGTAAAGCAACGCCTGCACCTCCAGTAGGTCCAGTAATTGGACAGCACGGAATTAACATCCAAGATTTCGTGAAGCGATTCAACGATGGAACGGCTGATCACATGGCTAACGGATACAAAATTCCTTGTATTTGTTACGTGTTTGAAGACAAAAGTTTTGAAATTGAATTCAAACAACCACCAGCTTCTGATTTGATCAAGAAAAAAATCAACCTGCCAAAAGGATCAGGAAGACCTAATACAGAAAAAGTAGGAAAAATTACTTGGGCTCAACTTAAAGAAGTGGCCGAAGCGAAAATGCCAGATTTAAATGCGAATGATATAGAAGCCGCAGCTTGGATTATGTACGGTTCAGCTCAACAAATGGGCTTGGAAGTGCCAGATGCTCCAGCTAAAAAAGTTAAAGTCGCTTAACTTTATACCCGTCCACATTCTGTGGGAGCTCGCCTCAGGCGGGCGCCATTTACCACTAACCCCCTTATAATGAACAAGTCTAAACACTTGAAAGAGGCCTACAAAGCCATCGGAACCGAAACTAGCTATTCAACAGCTGAAGCTTTAAAACTAATGCTTAAACATAGCAAGGTTAAATTTGATGCAACCGCTGAAATTCATTTCACACTTGGAATTGATCCTCGACATGCCGATCAACAAATTCGTTCAACAATTTCTCTTCCAAACGGAAGTGGAAAAACAGTTCGAGTGGTTGCGGTTTGTGGTGATGATAAAGAAAAAGCCGCTAAAGCCGCGGGAGCGATTGAAGCTGGCGGAGAAGAATTAGTTGACCGTATGGCTAAAGGCTGGACAGATTTTGATGCTCTAGTTGCCACACCTGATATGATGCGAGTACTCGCAAAAGCGGCTCGTACGCTTGGACCAAAAGGTTTAATGCCAAACCCTAAAACAGGAACGGTTACGCCAGATATTGAAAAAGTTATTAAAGAGTTAGTAGCCGGTCGACTTGAATTTAGAAATGACAAATTTGGGATCGTTCATACTGTATTTGGAAAACTTTCATTTGGTGAAGATAAACTTATTACGAATCTTGAAGCGATGATTAAAGCCATTCAAGATGCAAAACCGAGCGGACAAAAAGGAGTTTTTATTAAAAAATTAACCATTAATTCAACAATGGGTCCTGGAATCAAAATTAATTTAGACACTGATAAACAGTAATTGAGAAAATTTGATATCGATAAAAAAACCAGCTCATTGCTGGTTTTTTTATAGAAAAACAAAAAGAATAAAAAAAATCAGTGAAGTTTACCTCACTGATTTAAATTTAAAAAACGAGACTCAAAACTAGGATTCGTTTTTCTTAGATTCTCGGTAAGTCGTAATAGCCGCTTTCATATCGGAAATTAAAATTTGAATAGCCGATTTTTCCGCTTCAATGTAAACTTTAAATTCGGTTCTCGCCTCTGCGGTAGTCATACTTTCAGCTTTTACCGCCTCAATCAAAGAAGTTTGTTTTGCTTGAACGGCTTCAATTTTCGCCATAATTTGGCCGTAATAATTTTCCATAATATCGGCTAACTCTGCATCACGTTCTCGCACTGCTGCAACACGAGCATCCACCATGGCTTGTCGCTTGCTCACCACTTCAGTTCGGGCTTCTGCACGAACTTCCCGATCTTGAACGGCCGCATCACGGTTAGAATCTCTTTGAGCTTCCATTTGTACTCTCGCATCGGCTCTGTCCATTTCTCCCGCTTCAACATTAGCACGAACCTCCGCATTCATATTTTGCGTCTCTGCACGACGAGCTTCAGCCGCCGATTGTTGTTCTGTACGAATGTTACTTAAATTTTCACGCGCCGCTTCTACTTCAGCTCGTGCGGCTTGATCAGCCGCACGTTGTTGTTCCATAACAGCCTGATTTGCAGCCCGTGCAGCTTCTTGAGCAGCGTTAACGGGACGCTCAAAACTAACGTCAGTTCTTACACTTACGTCTGAATCTGCCGTCACTGGCAAAGGCAGTTGAGCACTAGCCGTTGAAGCGGTTAAAGCGAGAAGAAGGATGAAAGCCAAGTTTTTATTTTTCATTTGGTTTTTAAAAGAAATAATGAAATTATTTTGTTATCTTTGTCTATAAAGCATTTCTGCAAAATGGTAAACAAAGAACTATTTACTAAAGGGGTATATTATTTGTTAGATCAATCAAAAAATTGTTTTTTTGAATTAAATCAAAATAATAATTAATACGAATTTTGATTAAAATTAAGTGATAATAATTTTGAGTTAGGAATTAATATCTTTAAGAATTTAAAGATAGAATATTTTAATACGTTTTAAGTTTTTTGTCAATGCTTGCAGAATATAAAAAAGAAGTGCTATGGCACTTCTTTTTTGTTGAAATCAAGACTTTACCTTATTTTTTTTCCTCTTCGTCCGCATCCATAATTTCTGGTTCGCCTTTCGCATCTGCATCTTGTTCGCCTTTGGCGGCTTCTGCGTCATGGCCGGCCTCATGCATCTTCCGCCCCAGTTCTATCATTGGTTCAGATAATTTATCCGACGCTTCTTTCATCGCTTCTGCGTTTTCAGCTTTCTCCAAAGCTTCTTTAGCAGCAGGAATCGCTTCTTCCGCATTTTTAATAACTTCTTCAAGTTCTGATTTATCTAAATCTTTCGCTTCTTTAACCGTTTTTTCCGCTTGGTAAATCATTGAATCTAAATGATTTCGAGCCTCAGCCGCTTCTTTTCGTTCTTTATCTTTTTCGGCATTAGCTTCTCCGTCTTTCTGCATTTGTTCAATTTCTTCATCACTCATCCCAGAAGAACCTTGAATACTTATTGATTGCTCTTTCCCAGTAGATTTATCTTTGGCCTTAACCGATAGCATCCCGTTAGCATCAATATCGAAAGTGACTTCAATTTGCGGTACTCCACGAGGGGCTGGTGGGATTCCATCTAAGCGGAAAGTCCCAAGTGATTTATTATCCGTCGCCATCTCTCGCTCCCCTTGCAAAACGTGAATATCAACGGAAGCTTGTTGATCTGCGTAAGTCGAGAATACTTGTGATTTAGAAGCTGGAATAGTCGTATTACGATCAATCATAGCGGTTCTAACACCACCCGCCGTTTCAATTCCTAAAGTTAAAGGCGTTACATCAAGCAGCAAGACGTCGTGTACGTCCCCTTGTAAAACCCCCCCCTGAATCGCCGCTCCTAATGCCACCACTTCATCTGGGTTTTGTGATTCATTTACTTTTTTCCCAAAGAATTTTTCCACCGCTGCTTTGACCGCTGGCATTCGAGTCATTCCACCAACCAAAAGAACTTCATCAATATCAGATGTTTTTAAACCGGCGTCTTTTAGAGCTTTCTCGCAAGGTTTAATAGACTTCGCAATTAAGTCTGAAACCAAGCTTTCAAGTTTCGCTCGGCTAATTTTTACGCCTAAATGAAGTGGTCCTGCATCACTCATCGTGATGTACATTTCATTAATTTCACTTTCAGAAGCTGAAGAAAGCTCTTTTTTAACTTCTTCTGCTTTCGCTTTAACTCTTTGCATAGCGGTAGCATCTTTAGAAAGATCAATCCCGTTAGCCTTTTTAAATTCTTCTAATATGTATTGAATAATGGCTGAATCAAAATCATCACCTCCTAAATGGGTATCCCCATTAGTGGCTAGTACTTCAAACGTGCCATCAGAAATTTCAAGCACCGACACATCAAAGGTTCCTCCCCCAAGATCATATACCACAATTTTTTCGTCTTTGCCTTTTTTATCAATCCCATAGGCCAAAGCTGCAGCCGTAGGTTCATTAATAATCCGTTCGACTTCTAAACCTGCAATTTTACCCGCATCTTTAGTGGCTTTACGTTGATCATCATTAAAGTAAGCCGGTACGGTAATCACCGCTTTAGTCACTTTTCCGCCTAAATAAGTTTCCGCATCAGATTTTAATTTAGCCAAAACTTTCGCAGAAATTTCAGCCGGTCGAACCGCCTTACCTTCATACTGAATCATAACCGCATCATTTTTTCCTTTAGAAAATTCAAACGGCATCTCATCCATTTCCGTTTTTACTTCGTTAAAATTTCGTCCAATAAAACGTTTAGCCGAGAAAATAGTATTTTTCGGATTCGTAATCGCTTGTCTTTTTGCGGTTACGCCAACCAACGTTTGATCATCTTTTGCCGCCACAATGGACGGTGTAGTTCGATTTCCTTCTGAATTTGGGATCACTACCGCTTTCCCTCCTTCCATAACCGCCACACAAGAGTTGGTGGTTCCTAAATCAATTCCAATAATTTTTGTCATAGTATTTTTAAGTTAAATGTTCAAAAAATAGCACTCATATTATAAGAGTGCTAAAAAGCAGTGTCAAATAAAATTAGCAGTCTTTTGCACTGATTGCTAATTTACCGTTTTGACACTTTATCACCAATCTGTATAAATTATAACTACCTATGAAAATCCTAGACGAGTTCCACGTTATTTGCCACAACTGCCTTCACAACCCCGTACAGCCAATGGGAAAATTGGTTAATGGACTCATTGCTTTCTTAGTGGTGCTATCGGTAACGGTCATACCACTTCATTACCTGGGATTAGAATTTATCAACTTAAATCAAAATTTGATAATTTTTGATAAACTCGTCGTGACTATTTTTACCATAGAATATTTTTTAAGGCTGTGGTCGGCGGATAAGCCATTAAAATATTTTATATCCTGGTGGGGCTTAGTAGATTTAGCCGCTATTGCTCCTTTCTATCTACACGAATTAGGGCTGATAAATAATCCTGAAATATTTATGTTGCTGCGTATTTTAAGACTTTTTAAATTAGGCCAAATATTTGAAGCGGAAAGAACCGCTATTAGGCGAAGCAGCAGAGGCAATGAAACCCACGGTGGTTTCACGGCTTTTAAAGGAGAATGCATACTGCACGTAGCCCAAAAACACTGGATCGTGTTTTTAATTCCCCTTATTTTTTGTCTGATGATCACTTCAGTAGCCCTATTGGTTTTAATCTTTTTAACGCCCATTAGTACTCTGTTTGGAATAGCGATTGGAGTCATGTTGCTTTTGCTATCCGGCCTCATGTTTACCAAGCTTTGGCTCGACTTTAATTACGACTTAATCTACATCACCGATAAACGTTTAATCTGGCAAGAACGTGAGTTATTTGGCGCCATTACTAATGAAGTAAGTTACGCCGCTATTAGTAACGTAAAACCAAACGATACCAGCTTTTGGCATTGGTTATTTAAATATGGAGACATTGAAATAGAGACTGCGGCCGAGAAAGGTTCTTTAATTTTTAAAAGCGCTCGTAAACCCCGTGCCGCCGTAGAATTTATTTCTCAACAAAGACTGCAGAATTCTGGCTCTGTGAGGCAAGGCCAAATAGGGGTCACAAACTAGGCTGCCGCTCGCTCTTCATCTGAAGTTGAAACATCCGCTATTTGCCCATCGGTTAATTCTTGGCTTTCATCGGCGGTAATTTCTTCGACTGGCCCTTCGGTTGTTTCTGCTAAATCAACTTCAGCCTCATCTTCACGGTAGTCATCATAAGCGTCACGTATTACGGGCTCAATGTCTTCCCCAACCACTCGAAGTAAACGTCTTTGTTGATAACTAAATTCTTGTCCCAAGGCTTCTTCGGCGGCAGCAAAAGCTAAATCAACAGCGCGATCTTCTAAATCAAACAACCAATCAATACCAGCAGACAAAGCCGTGTATCCAGCAGCTCCCATGGCTACGCCTCTCGCACCAGCCCCCGTTACCGCTTCTCGTGCAGCCCGTGGTAATCCGCCCATCACTTGTGCCAGAGTTCTACTTCCAGCTTGCGACGTAGCCCCTACCGCAGCACGTGTAGCGCCACGCTGTGCAACTCTTCGGCCCAAAGCTTGACTTCCTTTTACCATGGCAACCTTAGCTCCAGCCACCACAGGTGAAAGGGTTCCTAAACTTAACACCGTCCCAATATCCAAGGCTGTTCCTACGGTTGCAAAACCAATCCGACTCCAAAGTGGCAAACCATTATCTACATTTATATCTCGCCAAGCTGCGTAACTTCCCCAAACAGGAACCGCCGTTTCATTAGCTTCCCAAAAACTTCTTTCCCCTCGGTCACCCCATGGCGTGTACCATAAAGCCGCATTTTTAAAGAGTTCATAAAAACCAGCCTTGGTGTTTAAACTGCGCGCTGTTAAACCATACCCACGAATCATTCGGGCAAATTCTTGTGGATCTTGTCTTTCAAAATTTCTAAAGGCGGTACGCGTATTTCTTAAAACTTGTTCTCGGCTGACCTCCCCTCGCATTAAGCGTCGCATTTGTTCTTGAATATAACCAGACCGGGCCGTTTCGCTCGCCAGTACCACCGCTTCAGCGCCTTCTCGTCTAACTTCTCTTTGGGTTCGGCGCGCTTCACCAACGGTTTCAACCCCTTCAGCTACAGTTTCCCCTACTTCTCGATATTGTTCTATAGTTTCTCGACCTTCTCTAACCCCATAACTAACTACATTTACAGCCGGAATAGCTGATTTAACGGCTTTCCATTGGGCATAATCCGCGCCTAAGTTTTTAAAAAATCCCCACATGCTCGTTCGGTTTTGCCAAGAATCTTTAATATTTTCCCACCCCAAAGCGGACTCAAACAATTTTCTAGAACGCCAACTTCCACCAGGCTCTGACTGAACCGCGAACTGATTCCATCTTTCAAGAGCTTCTTCTCTCAGACGATTTTCCGTCTGTTGTTCTTCAAAAGCCGCAATTTCCTCTGGTGTAGAATTTTCATCAATTTCTAATTCAGGAGTTTCTGAATCATCTAGGCCTTCAATTTGTGATTCAACTACGTGTCGCGCTTGATCTCCATAACGACGGTTATAACGTTCATATTGGTCAATTCTACGTTTAAGCTGCCGATCATCATTCCAAGTTTCCGCTAATTCTCCCACGTCAGCACGAACAGAGGTTAAATCATTTCCAATTTCGGCACTGTGGCTATAAAGTTCAGACCGAGTTTCGGTTCGATTCATAAAAAGATCGGTCACATTTCGTTGTAACCACGTGCCTTCCACCCGGCTGCTATCAAGCGCTTCACGCCTTTGATTTAAATTAACCACCGTATCAAGGGGGTTATCATTGGCGGCTGGCCGAGGACGTTCGTAATTAAACATGCGACTAAAAATAGTTCTCGCCTCATCACCACTGGCGGCTTCAATACTTTCGGGTGCCCGATTTGGAGAAATTGACATCACGCTATTATACCACAAAAAAGCGCTGCAAACAACGCTCCAAGATTTGTATTTAGTTCAAAGCCTGACCCGCTTTTTTACCAAGCCACGTTCCCGCTATAGCCCCACCGATAACACTAAAAACCTTTCCTAAAACTGAGTCGGTAGTTTCGGCTAATTCTAAACCGCCTATAACGCCTAAAGCTAAACCGGTATATTTTGTGACGGTTTCCATAACCGATCCCCCGCTGCCTTGAGCTTCTAGAGTCTTCATCAAAAACAAATTAAAATTTTATTATAGTTTTGTCAATAAATCCTTTAAATTGAACAAAATTATTGATCAATTTAGGCTTTTACTAGCGGAAGATCTGCCCACTTAGTGGTATAATTTGGTGATTTAAAATCAGACTTTGTTAGCCAGGGTTTTTTAAGTCCCATGGCGCCAAACTGCAAAGTGTGATTTCCATGTTGATGGTTTATTGCGTCGAGCACCTTCATTAAATCTCCACTTTTAAGTTCTTGTTCGGGGGTAAACAAATTGTACTGCACCTGATCACTCGGGCGAATACCAGATAACGCAATACCAGCTTTAGCATAATTATATCCTGAACAAAATATTTGTTCTAAATTAAAAAGCGCGGCTTCAATCAAAGCGGCCGTATTGCTGGTAGCGACTTCCAAACTTTGATAGTGCGACTGTCCATATTGCGGATCTTGCTGTCGAAAACGATTCGTGCGAATATAAGAAGTAATACCCGTCGCGACGCTATCTTGCTCCCGCAATTTCTCAGCTGCGCGAGCCGCATGATGCGCAATGGCCTCTCTCACAGAGATCTTATCGGTCACAATCCGTCCAAACGACCGCGAACAAATAATATTTTTTCGAGCGTCAGGATGTTCCTGCAAATCAAAACAAGGCTTCCCTCTTAGTTCGTGCACCATTTTTAAACCCACTACCGTTAATTCTTTTTTAATCCAGTTATCGGGCTGACACACTAAATCATAAACGGATTTAAGCCCCCAGTGATTTAACTTTTCATTCGTCCGACGCCCAATCCCCCACACTTCACCAACTGGAATATATTTTAAGACCGCTTCACGGTTACTTTCGGTAATCTGAAAATTCCCATCCTTATATTTTTTAGCAATAAAATTAGCCAGCTTCGCCAGCGTTTTAGTAGAAGCGATGCCAACCGATACCGGCATGCCGGTGTATTGGTACACGGTTTGTTTTATCGCCTCCCCGTAAGCGGCGTAATCTGAACGCTCACGAATCTGTAAAAAAGCTTCATCAATGGAATAGACTTCCATGTTGTCGGCGAACGGACGTAAAGTATTCATCACTCGCGCCGACATATCACCATACAAAGTGTAATTGCTAGAATACAAGCGCGCGTTAATCGCCTTCAATTGTTTCCGCCACTTAAAAACCGGAGCCCCCATCGGAATTCCCGCCGCTTTAACCTCAGCGCTGCGAGCAATAATACAGCCATCATTATTACTGAGAATACACACTGGCACGTGCCGTAGCTTGGGATCAAAAACCCGTTCACACGAAGCGTAAAAATTATTGCAATCAACTAAAGCGTATTGCATTAAGCCGCGTTAAAATGATGAATCGCATTGGTCACTACGCCCCAAACTTCAAAATCATCCGACGGTTTAATTTTAATCGGTTCATAGTTTTTATTAGCCGGTTTCAAATAAATCTCAGATCCTATTTTACTAAAATATTTAACGGTAAATTCCCCGTTTAAAAGGGCTACCACCACCGATTTATTTACTGGGTTTAAAGAGCGGTCGACCACCAAAGTATCGTTATCAAAAATCCCCGCTTCTTGCATAGAGTCCCCCGTAACCCTCACCAAAAAAGTAGCCGCCGGATGGGCGATCAATTCTTCGTTTAAATCGAGTCGCCGTTGCAAATGATCATCCGCGGGACTGGGAAAACCGGCTTTCACCCGGTCACTAAATAAGGGTAACGCTAAAGACGTAGTCGCTTCGCAGGCTTTAATATCCAAGACTTTCATAGGTTTTATTGCGGATAAGTTTGAAGTGATTCTAGTTTTATTAGTTCTGTATTGATCGGTCGTGGCTGGCGGAAAAATCGCTGTAAAATTTTATAGTGATCCATATCAAATTTGGGCGGATGTAAGTCTCCTAAGTTAAGTGGTTCATCGCTCTGTGCTTCTAACGTGCCCAAATAACACCACTGGTCAAAAAAATGAACTTGTGATCTTTCCTGGCTGTCGTCCGATTCTTTAATGGCTATCGGCCCCGTAAACCACCAATCTTTTAATTTATATTTCGCTAAAGCTTGCTGCAGCGTGAAATTATATTTCACGGGCAACACTTTACCCACACAAGCCCCATGACACTTACCAAGTTGATGAGAAAAACAGGCCGCACTGCCTTTACTCAAACCCAAGCCTTGTTCGCATAATCCTAATTCTACTACAAAATTTTCAAGCACTTTTTTCGCGTCACGTTGTGACCGAAATGAACCGTAATAATTTTTATGCTGTAAAAATTCAAAGGGTTCAATCTCTTTAATTTCGACGGTGTGGTAGTCAGCGGTTTCCTGTAAATGCAAGGTGTACATCGTTTTCATCCGACGTAACTGTCGGTTATAAACCGGCAAATACTCTTTGATTTGCTCAGCTTCGTGCAACAACGCCCCTAGTTCCCCGGTGGTTTGATGAAAATCAATGTGGGCAATTTGACCCACCATTTTGGCTTGCTTGCTGCTTAAATGATCGCCCGAAAAATGACTTAAAACTCGTTTTCGAATATCCACACTCTTGCCAATATAAATCGGAATCGAATCTTTTTCGGCATAAAAATAATAAACGCCAGGGGTACGCGGCAGGTTTTCCACTTGCTCGGGGGCGAGGTTCTTCGGCAAAATGGGGCCGCGCAATTGTTGCTTCACCGAATGCATTAAATTTTCAGAGTCCGCTTCATGCCACAATCCCCACAAATCAATCATCAACTGGCAGTCGTCTAAAGCGCGGTGCCGGTTCTCAACGTTTAAATTAAACCGCTGCACTAAAGCGTCTAAACCAT
>Ga0210041_1000502_pt1 | contig 42731 bp, 37 predicted proteins | sample CryGeymeta201503_FD_183973 | JGI IMG/M metagenome (GOLD analysis project Ga0210041, IMG submission 183973) | Groundwater microbial communities from Crystal Geyser aquifers in Utah, USA - Crystal Geyser metaG 2015-03 (SPAdes) (version 2) | ecosystem: Environmental > Aquatic > Deep subsurface >... | reverse complement strand
TCCAAGGAGCTCAGCCGCGCGTGTTTTATTATTGTTCGTGTGAGCCAAAGCCCGCTTTATGTAGTGACTAGCTACTGTTCCCATGATCTGTTCCAGTGGGATACCGTTGTCTATTGTCCGATTTAGAACATTCTCCCCGCTTTGACCAAATTTTGGGGCAACCAGAATCGCTTCGCGCATCGCATCGGCTCCAATGAGGTTTTCATCAGACCATACAGTTGCTCTTTGCAGCGTGTTCAAAAGCTCACGAACATTGCCGGGCCAATTGTGTTGCAACATAATATTTCTTGCGGAAGCAGAAAGTTTTTTACTTTCAAAATTCGCTTCCATGCCTTCCTCATTTACTCGGTTGAGCAACTTGTCAATTAGCAAGGTCAGGTCCCCAGCTCGATCTCGTAGGGGTGGGAGCCGGACAATTGCAACTGCCAACCTGTAAAACAAATCTTCTCGAAACCGACCAGCCGAAACCTCCTCTATGAGCGTTCTATTTGTAGCGGCTATTACCCGCACGTTCACCTTTCGCGGCTCACCCGACCCCACTGGGACTACCTCGCGCTCTTGCAATGAACGAAGCAGTTTTACTTGCATGTAGAGAGGCAATTCACCGACTTCATCTAGAAATAGCGTCCCGAGGTGGGCTTTCTCGAAATACCCTTTGCGATCGGCAATTGCACCAGTGAAGGCGCCTTTTTTGTGTCCGAAGAACTCTGATTCAACGAGCTCACTCGGGATAGCACCGCAATTAACGGCCACAAACGGTTTGTCGGATCTAGGGCTTGCCTTGTGGATCGCTCTGGCCAGAAGCTCTTTTCCGGTTCCACTTTCGCCCTCTATGAGAACGGGAATTGAACGCAGCGCGACTCTCCGCGAATGCGCAATCACTTTTTTCATGACTGGGCTTCTGTGCACGATGTCAGAAAACTCTGGAGTGTCGATAGCAGCACCCTGGGAGATCTGCGTAAGCAACTCATCCGACTTCTTTAGCAGTTGGGGAATGAACTCGGCCGCGATATCGAATGGAATGTCTGCTTCTTGAACCCCCGATTCTTGGGAGGACTGGATTAACTTGGCCGGGTGGGTAGTCTTTGCTAGCAATATCCAGACGGACTGCATTGCTGGTGTTCCTGGGCTCAGGTGATACGTGAGTGGCGATTCTTTTTTGCGAACGCCCTCCAGAATTTTGATGACACCCTGATAGATTTCGCTGAAATTGATGGGGGATGACAATTTCACATAGTGCAGCTTGACCGTCGCGCCGGTTTTCCCGGCAAGCCACTTGCAAAATTCTTGAGATTCCAAATCTTCAAAATCGCTCAGCAAATGGACCGCTACGTATTGATTTGCAAGAACAGCTTGTGCAATTGGGCCAAACCCAACTCCATGATCGCCTCGACTTGCCTTTAAATCGGTTCGACCAATCCAAGAAACGAGGGTTGATTCCAATGCATAACCTTTTTTGTGCTACTAGATGAAATTTTATGCTTCTGCATTAAAAAAGGGAAACGTTTTTTGAGGATTCGAAGTAAACCAGAGTTATTTCTGGGTTGGCACGACTGATGCTTTTGAGGATATGTTCATCAACTTGGGAGACCCCATAATGAGTATCAGTCTCAGCATTCACGCAAAAACTCGACTGCAACAAAGGGCTATCTCCATGCCGGTCCTCGACTGCTTATTGAACTTTGGAAGCAAGGTTCATGACCATAGGGGCGCTGAAATTTTGTTCTTCGACCGGCGCGCTCGGGACCGCGTCCGTCACGCAGTTGGTGAAAGGGAGTTCAAATGCGTCCAAGCGAAGCTAAACAGCTACGCGGTTGTCGCGGTCGACGGCTTGGTTTTAACTGTTGGCCATAAAACGAAGCGCATTCACCGGCACTGACTCTTTAAGTGCGATGAGGAGAGTAACTTCAGACGCAACCAAATGTTCTTTTCAGGAGGCGACCCTACAGCGGTCATTGGGCCGCTATTCTGGGGATCAGCGAAAGAACGTCGACAATCGAGCTGCAAATGTGTGCGCCGCTAGGACCGTTTTGGGCACATAGCTCGCGCCCATGATCGGCAGCTATGCATCAAATTCGTTGGGGATTTTGCAAGCGTGGTCAATTTCTGAAGTTTGAGGAGCACGCCCCCATCAAGCTCTCACTGAAATCGCAGGAACTATCTGGCTTAGGGGTTGCTGCCCCTGTCAAAAAGCTACTTTTCGGATTTTTTTCTGTTGAAGGTTCTTCGGTCAACCTCTGATTTCGATAGATCCTGGCCAAAGTACATTTCTAAGGCTAATCGCAGTACATCAGACCGCGAGGGGATCGTGCCAAGCGATGCCGACAGCTCTATGCGCTTGGCATCGATCAACTTGCGCAGTGTTTCTGACATCCGAAGGTTTAGCTGATTTCGTTCCATTGGTACATCCTTCAAAATATTTTAGCAAATAAATCGATAGACGGCTTGACAATCGTAAAAAACGATGTATCATTCAATTGTCTATCAAATCAATTGAGAGATGTTTATTTAACTTTCAGGAGTGTCTATGGAAACAGAACTGCTAACAACGGATGAGCTTTCGGCTCGAATCAAGTACGACGTACGAACTATCAGAGAGCGGCTAAAGGACAGTGTACTCATTGAAGGAGTTCACTATTTCCGGCCATTTGGCGGGAGAAAAATTTTATACATCTGGACAGCAATTCAGAGGGATATGAGAGCTGCATCACCTTCACACTTGAATGTGGCCGCATGCATTCCTATGACCGCCGGGAGGATGCTCCATGCCTAGTATTCGTAACCGGGTGGATAACAATTTGCTCTTTCTTGAGTTCCGAGTCAACGGAATACGCTGCCGAGAGCAAACCTTGCTCCCAGACAGCAAAGTCAACCGTAAAACGCTGCAAACGATCCTAGACCAGATCGAGTCAGAGATTGCCGCAGGAACCTTTGTCTACGCCAACTACTTTCCCGGCAGCAAAGCCCTCAAAAGGCTTGCAAAGTCGGGGCAAGGCAATTTTGCAAAGTCTGAAAGCTCACTTGCTTCAGAGCAAGTGGTCACGGGTGCAGTAGAAGCGAATGTTGTAGCAGGCCCCCTCTTCAAAGACTTCTCAACCCAGTGGTTCGACGAGCGCAGCATCGAATGGCGGCGAAGTCACATTCGGTCTTTGCTCTCGACCCTGAATGGTCACCTGGTTCCCCACTTTGGTGACAGGGTGGTCGGCAGTATCACCAAGTCCGACGTTCTTGAATTCCGCGCCACACTCGCCAAAGTTAAAGGTCGCGGAACGCAAGAAGGGATTTCAAACAAGCGGATCAATGAAATCATGGGTCTGCTGCGTCAAATCTTGAACGAAGCCGCCGACCGCTTTGAGTTTACCTCGCCCATGGTGAACATCAAGAAGCTGCGCCAGCGCAAGACAGATGTGGACCCGTTCAACTTGACCGACGTACAGAACATCATTTCGACCGTTCGTGCCGACTTCAAAAACTACTTCGTCACACGGTTTCTGACGGGCATGCGTACCGGCGAAGTCCATGGCTTGAAGTGGAAGTATGTGGATTTCGATCTGCGCATCATCCGGGTGCGGGAAACCTTCGTCCTTGGAGAAGACGAATACACCAAGACCGATGGCAGTCAACGCGACATCCAGATGAGTCAGCCAGTCTTTGATGCGCTCAAAACACAGTTTGAAGCAACAGGCCAGGTATCGGAATACGTGTTTTGCAACCAGGCAGGGCTGCCGCTGGATAACAAGAATTTCTCAGACAGGGTCTGGTACCCCTTGCTGCGAAACCTTGGACTTACCAAGCGTCGGCCATACCAAATGCGCCATACCGCAGCCACACTTTGGCTGGCCAGTGGCGAAGCGCCGGAATGGATCGCCAGACAGTTGGGTCATACCAGCACTGAAATGCTGTTCAGGGTCTACAGCCGCTATGTGCCCAACCTGACACGCCAGGACGGCTCAGCCATGGAGCGCCTGCTGGCAAGTCAGTTGACTCAGCTTCCCCTGATTGCACACAAAGCGACCGAAACCGAACCTGAAATCTACGTGCCAGCAAAACCAGCGTTCGCTCCAAAGCCGACACAGCGCGAGGTCAAGCCCGTTGAACCTCGCATCGACCCTGCGAAGTGTGTTGACATCAAAGCAAGCGTCGTTCCACCTGTAGAACATCCCTCAGTTGAACGCCAGTTGGCCAACACAGCGCCCAAACTGATATCACACACCACGCCAGCACCCATCACCTGGGCCAGCATGGCCGAGGCCTGGAAGAGTAGGGGTGCCGATGTGTCATAGCAATACTTAACCCCCCTGTGAAGCACCTGAGCCCTCATCCTTGCAAAAGCAAGACAGGGCGAGGGGAGAGCTTTGCCCAAAAAGCAGAAACGAAACAAATCTACAGATAGAGAAAACCATTATGAAACCCAAAAAAACCAGCATCGGCAGTCGGCCGTTCAAAGTATCAGCAAAGACAGTGTTCGTCAGAAAAACATACCGGACATTGCTGTTTGCCAGTGTGTGCAATGGCCACTGCATTCACCTGCGGCATCGGATCGAACCCCATCATTTCAGTGTGGATCGCCCAGAGCCGTGGCCTACAAAGGCAGTGATCACACACATAACAACCAAGCGCTTAAGGCGTGAACGAGATATTCACCAGAGAGCCTCTGCCCGCAAGCCATCGCCGAGCCAAATGACCGCCACCACCGACCACAAGAACCAAGCCTAAGGAGATTGACATGAACACGATGAATAGCATGACGAAAGAGGGGTCTGTTCCCGCCGCTGAAAGGGGACAACATAAGCTGATGATCAGCCACCGCGGTGTTCAACGCATCCTGCAACTGGAGGCGTCGTCTTACGGCGACTGGCACCGGGTGCAGGCAACGATTTGTGGCAAGGCAGGATCTTGCCAGGTCTGTTGGTGGACCTGCGAGGACACCAGGGGATTGCAGACGGGGCAGTTGGTGCATTGCAATTGGCTCGACCGCCTGGAGTTCGACAACGGCGCCGTGGTGGTGCGGGGTATGAGTATTGTCGCGGCGGTGGACCCGGATGTGAATCTGATCGATACCGTGCCCGCTTCCTGGTTGCCACCGGCATCCGGTTCAGGCAATTATGTGGAGCAGTCATTTCGGCAGCTCTGGGAACAACTCTCACGCCCCATGCGGGCGTGGTTCAACGCCTTGTTCTGGCATCAGCCAGGGCGCTGGGAACGGTTTCTGATGGGACCCGCGTCGATCGGGTACCACCATGCGCGCAAGCATGGCTTGTTCATCCACAGTGTGGACTGTGCGCTGCGGGCCCTGCGTGCGGCGCAAGACGATGCACTGGTCGATGTCGATGTATTGTTGATGGCATCCCTGCTGCATGATCTGGGCAAGGCTGATGAGTATGTGCTGAGCAAGCGCTTCAATGCCTGCAAGTTGTCAGAGCGGGGCGCGTTGATGGGGCATCGTCTGAGCACGCTGGAGTGGATGGCTGCAGCCCGCGAGGTGGTGCAGGCGCAGGACGCGCCGGATGAGGCACGGGTGATGGCGGTGTACCACGCCATCAATGCCTGTAACGCACAGGACTGGGTGGGCTTGCGCCCCCCACGCACTCCCGAGGCGTTCTATCTGGCCAGTGCAGATGCGCTCTCTGGGCACTGTGATCTGATCAAGATGCTTGTCAAGCCTGGCAGTCGGCAGGGCAGGCCGCATCCAGCTTTCCGGGGCGGGGTGTGGATGACGGGAGCGATTCAGGAGGCGCATGAAGCGTTGATGTAACACTTGGCGCCGCCTTCTGCTTCTGTTGAAGGGGCAAGCCAGTGCAGGCTTGCCCCTTTCAATTTGAAAAATGGGTTTTGGACACGCTGGCATGTTTCAGGCTCACCACGTGATCCTGGCTAAAAGATCATCAACGCCTGAAAACTGTGGTTAAGCACAGCTTTATCAGCATCACACCCTGATCACCTTCAATGCAAAACTACCGTCATCAACCGAACCACATCGGTTCATGGGCACCAAAAATCAGGACGTTATTTTGGATGCTTGAGCAAATGGGTTTCATGCTGTCACGCTGAAAAGAGGAGGGAAGGAGAAAAGCGATCCCCAACAGGGTAAATACCGAGGCTCAAGCCAGAGAGCCGTCCCTGTTGGGTAAGCGCTGTCGCGTATGATGTTTGAAACAAGAAAGGTTCAAGGTAGGCATGAGCGAGATTGTGCGTTTGTATCGATACAGAAGTTTGCTGGGCAGCGTGCGTGCTGTTTCGGCGGCCAAGTTGATGGACACGCTCGAAATCTCGTCCGCCACCCTCAAGCGCGACATTGCCAAGCTGCGGGACCAGCTTCACGTTCCCATTGAATTCAATCATGATTTGGGTGGCTACACATTAGACCCAAACCACACCAATGATGAACTGCCCGGCCTGTGGTTCAGCCAAGGTGAAATACTCGCCCTCGTCACCATCCAGCAGTTGCTGGAACAGCTTCAACCTGGCTTGCTCGGTACCAAGCTACGCCCATTGCAGGAACGACTTACTCAGTTGATGGACAAGCATGGCTTGAGCACCCAGGATGTCGCCAAGCGTATTCGCATCGTCAGTGCCGGCAAGCGCGTCGTGGTGGCCAAATTCTTTGAAGCCGTCGCGGCAGCCACCATGGCCCGCAAGCGCCTCAAAATCTGGCACTTCAACCGTCAAAACGGCATCACCACAGCGCGGGAAGTATCGCCACAGAGGTTGGTTCACTATCGTGACAACTGGTTCCTGGACGCCTGGTGCCACCTGCGTGATGATGTGCGCAACTTCAGCGTGGATGCCATTGCCAAACTGGAAGTGTTGGATGAATCAGCAAAAGAAGTTTCGATCAAGTCTTTGGATCAGGCCTTGGGCAACAGCTACGGCATTTTCAATGGCGCTGCCCAAGGCTGGGCCAAACTCATGTTCACCCCAGAGAGGGCGAGGTGGGTAGCCGGGGAGACTTGGCACCCGATGCAAGAGAGTGCGTTTGATGGAGATGGCAGCTACCTGCTGTCGTTTCCGTATGCAGATGATCGTGAGTTGATTGGCGACATCATGCGTTTTGGGGCTGATGTGCAGGTGTTGGCACCGGCGGCATTGCGAACCAAGGTGCAGAAGGGGTTTTTAGAAGCGGCGGCGCGGTATGTTTGATACTTTTGCTTCGATGCCAGTGTCGTCTGAGATATCGGAGGCTTGGTGGATGGTGTTGACTGGAACCGAATTTTGTTCCGATGAAGAACTAGGACGGGGAGGCTGCGGCATGGTCCATAGCCACAACCTTCATTCGGTTAAGCGAAATGCGCTGGATGTCAGTGGAATGGAACATTAAATGGAAAAGCGCAATTGGTGTATCAGTAATCAGTCTTTCATCGGGCAAAATGTGCGAGGTAGAGCGTCGGCGATGAATCGTGCTCGGCTACAGGTGTTTTTTTCAAATGGGAGCAGCGTGACAAATGCGAACCAGTCGTCAGGGGAATTTTCCTTGACAAAGAAACTGTCTTGGTGTGTGCTAAAGCCTTCGCTTTTCAAACAGGGCGTGAATTTTGGTAGCCAACCGCGCAGGTTGTTTGAGTTTTTATGAGAATTCAAGACTTGCTTTCAAGGGCTGATACAGCCCTTTCTGCGTTGATGCCACCTGGTACTCTGACACTCGTCACTGCAATTGATCCTAAACTTGCATACCCTAGGAACCTAATCAAGGTCCTTCTGCAGCTGTCACCTGCTGATGTTTTGCTCGACAACGTGGCGACCCGTAATCAACTTCTCTTGATGTTGTCACCACATGAGGCTAATATTTTGGCCTCCAAGCTCAGTGGTCGTAACGGGACCGATGTTTATGACTTTTTGACACAGTTTCCCTTCAAAAGGGTAAGTGAAAAGGCGGTTTTGTTTGATTTTTTCGAGCTTACCGTTCCATACGAGGAAGTTCGTGAGCAGCTGCAAGCACGTATCAACATTCCTCCGAAGTTCGGACTTTTTCAGCACCAGGCCCGCGCACTTCGCAAAATCGAAGGGTTCCTGGATAGCGACCCGCACCGAGCACTGCTGCATATGCCCACTGGCTCAGGGAAAACTCGGACTGCCATGAATGTAGTTGCCAACTACCTTCGTGGTCGAGAAAAAGGTGTTGTTGTGTGGCTTGCTCACTCTGAAGAATTGTGTGAGCAAGCGGCAGAAGAATTCACAAAGGCCTGGAGTACTTTGGGTATACGAGATGTATCACTAACGCGGTATTGGGGTACTTACGATGCGGATCTCAGAAGTATCGACGACGGCATTGTGATTGCTGGCCTGAAAAAGGCCTACTTACGGCTAAGGAATGATGATCATCAAACCAGAAGCCTTAGCGCAAAGGATCCGCTAGTGGTAATGGATGAGGCACATCAGGCCATTGCACCCACATATCAGCTGATCATCAATCAATTAATGCGCCCGCAGTCAGATGCACGTTTGCTGGGTCTATCAGCAACGCCTGGCCGTACATGGAATGACCCAGAAGCTGATCGTGAGTTGTCTGAGTTTTTTGCGGCCCGAAAGGTTGCACTCAAGGTTGACGGATTTAACAATCCCGTGGCCTACCTCATTAGTCGCGGGTATTTGGCAGAGCCAAAATTTGTCGAAATTGAGTCTGCGACAAACCTGGCTTTGACCGTTGACGAACAGCGTCGTATTCAAGAGTCCTTCGAACTTCCAGAGTCGGTGTTGGATCGTTTGGCGACTGACGAGCTGCGCAATCTTTTAATCGTTCATCACGCAGAACAATTGATTAAAAGGCACAAGAGAGTGATCCTATTCGCAGCATCAGTCCAGCAAAGCGACCTTTTGGCCGCCGTCTTGTCAGCGCGTGGGATTTGGGCATTTAGCATTACATCCAAGTTACCCAATGGGCGGGCTGAGTCAATCGCGGCATATAAAGATAAGGATGTTCAACCCAAGATACTTTGTAATTTTGGTGTGCTAACAACTGGCTTTGATGCGCCACAGACGAGTGCTGCGCTAATCGCCCGTCCGACTCTGTCATTGGTGCTTTACAGTCAAATGGTGGGTAGGGCAATGAGAGGCACAGCCGCAGGTGGGAATGCCACATGTGAAATTTTGACTGTTGTCGACACAAGGCTGCCTGGCTTCAAGTCTGTAGTCGAAGCGTTTTCGAATTGGGAAGATGTTTGGAAGGAATCTGATGAGTAAAGTTGAAATTGTTCCAGCGCATTTGGCCGTCAAGGCTATGCGTGACAACGGATATAAGAATGCCGCCTATGCAGTTGCTGAGTTGATGGATAACTCGATTCAAGCAGGCGCGCGGCGAGTTGAATTGCTTTGCATCCAGAAAACAGATTTTGTCGAGCAAAGATCACGGCAACGAATTGATCGTATTGCAGTTTTAGACAATGGCAGGGGGATGAATAAGGAAGTGCTGAGGATGGCCCTTCAATTCGGAAATGGAACCAACTTAGACCCCAAGCAACAAACAAACATGGGTAAGTTCGGCATGGGGCTGCCTGCATCTTCTGTATCTCAGGCTCGTCGCTTAGATGTCTACTCCTGGCAAAAGGGCATTTCATCGGCACTTCATACGTTCCTCGATATTCCGCAAATCGAAAATGGTACTTTAGATCAAGTTCCGGAGCCGGTGCCTACACAGATCCCTAAAGAGTGGTTGGGCTGGAGTACCTCCTTTGGCGAGTCAGGGACCTTAGTTGTCTGGTCCCAAATTGATCGGTGCATTTGGCGGACCGGTAAGGCAATCATTGAAAACTCGGAGCAAATAATCGGGAGGATGTATCGGAAGTTTTTATCTGATGAGCAAGTTCAAATTCGACTTGCTTGTATTGAAAGTGAAAGCCTCTCTTACACCATTGACAAACTAGCGAGACCAAATGACCCGCTATATTTGATCAGCGGTACGTCAACGCCTTCTCCCTATGATGAGCAGCCGATGTTTGAACCGTACCCTGATCTTTCAACGTACGAGACCAATATGCCGATTCGTATTGGAGGGCAGACACATCAAGTGAGTGTGCGGTGCAGTATGGCAAAGAAATCTGCACGTGAAGGCGGAACTGCTGGAAGTCGTGATTACGGTACGCATGCCGCAAAAAATGTTGGAGTTTCCATTGTGCGAGCCGGAAGAGAGTTAGAGCTTGACCCCGCGTGGGCACCTGTCTCAGATCCGCGTAATCGTTGGTGGGGTGTGGAAGTTGAGTTCCCTCCAGCACTTGATGAAATTTTTGGTGTTACCAACAACAAGCAGAACGCACGGAACTTTGCTGAAACTGCAACTCTTAATTTTGGAGATCTACTTAAAGAGGGGAAATCGATTGCTGCATTAAAGGACGAGATGCTTGACGATGGCGATCCCCATGGGCACTTGCTTGAAGTTGCCCATTTGGTGAAATCCAATATCAAGCAAATGCGAGACCTCATTGAGGTTCAACTGAAAAATCAACGAAGTCGTGAGACTCGACACGACGTAGATGGTTTACTTGCTGAGAAAGAGGCAACTGAGAAAACTCGACAACGCCAGGCTGAAGGCAATCGAGGTGTTAGCGATGCGGATGAGGCCAAACCTCAGGAAGAGCGCAAGTCTGATATCGCTGCAATATTGACCCAGCAGGGGTTAAGTGAAGCTGATGCTAATGATCTAGCGGGCAACGCAGTTACTGATTCTCTAAAATATATTTTCGCGGAGGCAAGCCTTGATAGCCCTGCTTTCTTCTCTGTTCAGCCGCGTGGTGGAACTCTAATTCTCACGCTCAACACTCGACATCCTGCTTATTCACGATTGGTGGATGTCTTGGAGAGGGACCGAACCAACCAGACCACAGAGAATCTTCAGGAGCGATTGAACAATGCACTTGATGGGCTCAAACTTTTGTTAATGGCGTGGGCTCGGTATGAAGATGAGCAAGACTCTGTCAGACGTGAGAACGCTCAGGATGCTCGTGTTGATTGGGGACGCATTGCTCGACGTTTCTTAGATCGCAACGACTAAAATTTCTTGGCATCATGAAGCGTGGTCGTAGAAATTGGCAAAGTGAATCGCCCACGGATTGCCGCGGCCATGAAACGGCACGTGTCAATGCGGCGGTGGGTCGACATTCTTTCGCTGGAGATCTTGTAGATGGCAAACAGGCTTATGACTGGTTGATTGAGACGTTACCAAATGCCGGTCGTCGAGTCTCGCTATGTTCTGCTTTCATTCGCTCTGAGGCCCTTACAGCACTGATCCCGAAAGGTGCGGTCTTTGAGGACGGAAGAATTCTGGTCAGATGGCAACTCGGAGACTTGCAAAGCGGAGCATCCGATTTGAAAGCCTACAATGTTGCTAAGGAAATGGGCTTTCGGTTCTTTGTTCGACAAGACTTTCACGGCAAAGTTTTCTCGCTGCCTGGGATTGGGCTAGTTGTTGGTAGCGCTAATGCCACGCTCGCGGGGATGGGCTTGAGAGATGGCGCAAATGCTGAAATTTGTACGCTTGTGCCGTCTTCAGAGGCAAACCTTGCTTCAATAGATGATCTTTTTAGCGGTGCAGTTGAAGTGGATGATTCACTTTTTTTGGAATTAGATCGTGAACTGCAGCTTGCACCCTTAGACCCTAAAGAGTACGGGCGGCAATGGCCGAACGACCTGATGAATAGACTTCAGTGTACTGTGGCAGTTAAGTACCTGCTTATGTCTGAATGTTTGATATCAATTCCTGTGATGGACAATGACGGGCATTTTCAGGTTGTTGACAAGCGTGATCGCCAATTGCTCGGTCTGACCGACCTGATTACTGATCAAGCATCCTTGTCTATTGCGTTTCGTGCCACGAAATCCTATCGGTGGTTGATAGGCCTGCTTACTCATTCCAAAGTTGGACTCTATTTTGGCGCGATTTCGGCAGCACTTCACGCATCCCTATTGGACGACCCTATCGTTTGTCGACGCGACGTGAAGGGAGTGCTGCAGGTGCTTTTGGCTTGGTGTGAATGCCTGCCGGAGAGTGGAATTAGAGTAGACTGTCCAAATCACTCTCAGCGGATTCGACTTAATGCGGTCAACAATTCACAAACTGCTGGAGAAAATTGATGACGACAAAGTGGATAGATTAAAAGTAATGTCTGAGATCTTGTTGACTGCGCAAATATTCTGATGAAAAAAATTCGCAAGTGGAAAATGTACAGTTCTTCGAAATCACGTAGGCCTCAGGTTTTTTTGGAAAAAAAACTCCGTGATGGGGTGGAGTTGTATGTCTACTTATACTGAATATAGAGACACGCGTCTGACTCGGATCCCACAGGTTTCCGGGTTGTATGCTTGGTATTACAGACCCCGTGTTGTCAACCGTGAATCAATTGTCAAGACTTTGAGTAGGTTTTTCGCCTCTGAGAGCCGGATAACTACCTCAGTACACCAACGATATGGTGTGAAACTTGTAGGTAGTAGTGCTGGAGAAGTCGTTTTTGGAAGTGACGAAGGTTCGGTGCAGAGCGCAATGACGGATGCGTTTACCAATGCCGAACCATTCCTGGAGCATTTTTTCGCGTCTCACTACTTCGCACATTTTTGTCGGCCAATATATATTGGCATTGCAAAAAATCTATACGACCGTGTCTATTGTCAGCATTACGTCTCATTGACAGATTATTGGCAAGATGAGTCAGGCGTATCAAGATATCTTTCTGCTAATGGAGATGCTACAGTACAGCAGGTAATGGACACCTTAGATCTGTCTCACTCGTTTGCATTGGAAGCACGAGTTCGCGGGATAGCTCCATCTGAATTATCGGTTTCAATTCTTGAAACGGATCAGATTCCTGACTCAATTGGCAGTGATGCTACGAACAATGAGTCAACAACGAGGAGAGCCTTGGAAAGGCTGCTTCAATTGCTAGCTGACCCTATTTGTGGAAGAAGATGAACGATGGCAACATATAATTTTGGAATACAAAAATTTCAGATATTCGGGACGTCAGGAGAATTCTCTGTTGGATCGGGTGCTACCCAAATCCGCGCTCAGTACATTTTGACGAAGATGCGCCCCGGGCAGGAAGGTAACTGGGAAAATCAACTTGCGTCCCAAATGAAACCTTGGCGCGAGGTTTTTAAAGTTGAAGAGCTGACTTTTGAAGAGCTTATTCAACGCGAGTTAGATGACAGTAGGGTTGCACACGACCTAATTCCGTACTTGCTTGGCGAATCTGGACATAGCGCACGTTTCTTCCCGCCGATCCTCGCTGTGATGGTTCCAAGGCGGAAAGATCGTAGCGGGATTGCTCCGTACTACCCCAAGCCAGTTGCCAAAGGAAGCAGCCAGAGTTTCGGAGACCTATTTGATTATCAGCAAGTTCAGATAAATGACCAACCGTCACCACTAGCTGTTATCGACTACAACTCACAACAGACGGCAATGGTGATCGTTGATGGGCAACATCGGGCAATGGCCGTGCTAGCGTTGCACCGGCAGCTCAATAAAAGTTGGGATGCTGATGCATTTGCGTCGTATTACAGCCACATTCAAGTTTCGCCGAGTGACGTAGCCCATATTGAACTTCCTGTCTGTTTGATGTTCTTCCCGGATCTTTACGAAGGGAGTCCAACCGTTGCTGATGGGCGAATTGATTTAACAACCGTTAGTCGTGAAATATTCACCGTTGTAAATAAACAAGCGAAGGAGGTAAGTCAGGCTCGCGAGTTACTGTTAGACGATGAAGATTTTGCGGCTGCAATGATGCGTCAGACATTGTCTGAGTTCAAGAATAGAGATGTTTCTTCTTCCAAAGAAGCTCGTATTTATTCATTTGCATTCGGTGATTCAGAGGCGGATAGTCGGAACCAAGTTATGGCGGGACAACTGGAATATAGTTCGGCAGTTGCGGTTCATAAGATGCATGCGGCTACTGGTTTTGGTCTCCCTGGATGTTACAGCATCACAAATCCCGATGAGATAACTGATGGACGTAAAGTCAGGAATCCTGCGCGGCCAATTGAACTTCTCCGTGGAATAAGTGAGATTACGCTGCAATCGCTTAGCCGACGAAGTTTTAAGAATCATGTTCCTAGTCTTCGTCAAGTCATAGTTAGGAAAATTGGATCTTTGACAGATCGGGTCATGTTACCGCTATTCGACAGATTGAGACCATTTGCGGTCCACAACGAAGCTATGCAGGAGTTGAAAACCGCACTTGATGACCCTTCTAGCGTTGCAGACCCAGTGCAAAATAAATGCAGGTCATTGATTTTTGAAGGTGGCGGTGCTCGTCACGTATTCGAAGAACACACTCAGCGTTTAAAAGACCGGGCAAGTGAGCTAAGAGAGCGCGGCGAGGTATTGCCCTCGCATCTTGTGCAGCAATTGGCATACTGCGAGTCCGTTATTAGGGCGATACAGCTTAGGGAGGATGAAGTACGCGTGAATCGCGCGCTAAATCTGTTCAACATTGACAAGATCAATTTTTCAACTCGAGATAAAGCAACTGTAGATTCTGAATTAAAGATTGTTCGCGCGCGCGCTAAATCGATATTTGATACTGTGTCTACTCAGGCCTTTCAGCTTGGTTATCTTATGGCGACACTTTCTTTGGTGGAGTTGATGCTGCCAGATCATGGCGCTAAGTATGATGAACGCCTAAAAATTACCGAGTTCACTGCAGAACTATTGGTTGCCGGCATAAATAGTTTCTTCTCTGTATCAGGTACAAAACATAAGACACTGACTGGGTATGTAGCTGAGCAACGAGCTCGAGCTTTTGAATCATCTGAGAAAGGATTTCGAGGACTATTGGCAGCTGGAAATGTTCGTGAAATTAATGAAAAGCATTGGGATTTCTTCCGCTACGTGATTTATGAAATTGTGCACTCTAAGAATGGACATGATTCTGTTCATGGTGTTTTGTCTGATAGTAAATGGTCCACGCAGGCAATTCGTTATCGCGAGATTCTTCCCCAGTTATTAAGTGATCTCGAAACTCTTAGAGAGCAGTACTTCGCATCTGCCATCAAGGCGGCCCTGAACGCACAGGATTTTTTGAGTGAACTTGAAACTTGCCTGCTGAGGGCAAAGGTTGAAGGAAAATCTGATGCGGACGCCCAGTTGATGAAAGATGGTTTATGCGATGCTCGTAAAGCAATCACATTGCAGGCCTGCAAAGATCATTTAAAGGGAAGCCTAAAAGTCCTTGAAACGAAGAAAGGGATACTCAGACGGCTTTCTCCAGCATCAGCTGCGACAACTGACGCTGCCGAAGGTGAAAATCAAACGGACCAAAGCACTTAGGAAGATCCTCCCGATTGAGAAGGACTGCATTTCGAACTAACTGATTTCTAATTGGTAGTGCTCTTTAATTCGAGACGTTGGGCAGAATTATTTGTGGCAAACAAGGCAGGCGCCTCCACCTTCGTCTTCCAAGTACAAATCGTCAATATCAATTGGTTCCGCAATTGTGCTGAACGCACGTGTGGATTCAAAATTGGCATTGACTAAATTGACCCTCAGTGGATTTTGACGGCGGTTCGCTCGATCCCGAGTCAAGCGAGCCTCGTATTCCGCTTCGATTTGAGCAATTCGATCTGGGCGTTCGAGATCTTCTAAAGACTCTCTTTGAATCCAGGTGAAGGGGGATCCATGCGCTTTGGCCGTCTTTTCATATGCCTTGGCGGCTTCAAAATCCTCGGGGTGATTTCGCTTTAATCGGACCCACTCAATTTTTTGCTGATAAAAACAAAAGGTGCATCCACTGCGGGATCGCCAATCGTAGTACGCAGGAAGACCAAGGTTGGATGCCTCAAGAATCTCCAAGACGCCCAACTTGTCGATGCCACTCTCTCTAAACGGCAACCTTACAACAAGATTTTCGTCCTGAGTGAGCATGCCATCCCGGTGATCTTCATCTGCGCGGATTGCAACGTAACTCCAAACCTTTTCCTTTGCTGCTAGCCAAGGTTTAATCCATTTTTTGAACGGATCAATTTTTAGCTTTTGGGTGCACCAGCGGGTATTGGGTGAGGGTAGGAAGTGCCCATACTGTCGCAGCCAAAAATCAAAATCACGATCAGGATTAAGTCTCAAAATCGGTTTGCCTAGAAATCCCTCGAGGCGGCCCAAAAAGTCGTAAACCTCTGGCAATTCTTTACCTGTGTCGGTAAAAAAGTATTCGATGTCTAACTCTGGGTGGCGTTGGCGCATGTAGACAGCTAGGGCCGCACTATCTTTGCCCCCAGACAGGCCAAGTACATGATGTTCCGTCATCTATATCTCCTCGCGTTGTTTTGCGTTTAAAAGAAGAGCGCCAGCCTCCGCAAGCGCAGCGAGCGCGACCTCATGGGATTGGGTCTGTAGATCAGCAATTAGCTTAGTAGCAAGTTGGCTCACCGCAGCGGAATCCTTCGAATCGATGTCGATGCTGGCAGAAGCTTCAAGTCCCATGCCACCTCCAAAGACGATACCAATAGCCCGGCGTGTCGATGGGCGACCACGAAGTGGTGCAATCGTCTCCGCTCGCCGAAAATCGTGCGCCCAAGTTGCAAGCTGCAACATTGCGACATCAATATCACGGTCCACAAACTGGGCTGGTACTTTGCTCGTAGCAAGGCTAACGAGTGACTCGATTGCTGTGTTCGTGCCGTCAAAGGACTCGAGGCGAGTAACAAAGGCCTCGAGCCGAAATTCGCCTGCAATGCCCTTGACCACCTTCGCACGTTTGTGCAAGTGCTCAAGATTGCCATCTACTTGATCAAGTGCTTGAAAAATCGCATTTCTAATGTTGTCAAGAACTAAGCTGTATGAATGTTGGAATTCCTCAACCACACTTTGTAGCTTTTTTGTTAAATTAGACAGATCCTGCTCGCCAAGCAGAGTAGGTAGGTCAGAAAAAAGAACTTTGATCGGATCGCTGGCTTTCAATAGCATTGCGCGGATGGCCTGTGCATCTGCAGAGATTGTGCTGGTTCGTTTAGTCCAATTGGGCAATGAAACTACTAAAGCAACAAGTGAACGAGCCACTTCCAAAGGGTCATCAACCCGTTTCCTTGTCGAATCACCTGGAACACAATCTGCTATCGCTTTCAAGTAAGCTGTTTTGTCACTCGATGCTGAGACATAGCTAAACGAAACGCCGCTCGGATCAAGTAGCCATTCATCAATCACAACTTCAGTCAACTCTGAAGTAAACACTCCGTTTAGATATAGTGCCAAGGTTGATCGGTTAGACAAGAAAAATGCCAATGCCAAAACAGGCATAACACCCTGACGCAGACCATAGGGTGGTTTCGACCAGAGCTCGTAGATTTCAGATGCTTTTCGAGATGCGCCACTTGCAAGAACGTATCCGGTAGTGGCAACCCAGAGCTTGTACATTGCAATGTGGCGGGAAGTGACGTAATAGGGCTCCCCAAAATTGAAGTGACCGTCTTTTCGCTCTCGGTGAAGACCAGTTTCCTTAAGTATGCTGACGTAAAGCCCCTTGTCCGCTGGATATCCGGTGTAGTCTAGGTCTTTTGCATTGGCGTGGCTCAGCATCCTGTACATGAGGTCTTTGCGAGCCCTATTACTGTTACTCGACGGTTTCTCTCGGTTGATTAGTTCATTGTTGAGATGTGGCGTGCTGTGAAATATTTCCTGCGCGATATTCGATGCAATGTTCGAGATCGATTGGGTGTGGCTATGGTTTTGAAGTTCGCCCTGCCAATACCATTTGGATAGACCGAACGCATCTCCCAATTCATCCTCTAGTGACGCACGTACGGCACCAATTCTTCCTAGCAATTCTTTACGCGCTACTGAGTCACCGTCAAGTTCTGTGCGTGTACTAAACACGTACTCGCAAGCGAACAGCTCAGAGCTCAACTCCGCTATCCGATCGGCGTTCTCAGGAATGCCGATAACAAGCCCATGCTCCTTAGGTTGGTCTGAAAGCCGTCGAATTTTGTTAAGTGAACTTCCGACCCCCGTAGTTAAGTCTGGCAGGCAAAGCAAAAATGTTCCCGTACTTGCGCCCTCCGGTTTGTAGTGTTCGATCTCACGCTCAATATCATCGATCCGTACAAGTTTGCGAACGAACCAACGCATAGTGCCGGTCTCGCTATAAACGCGTTTGGCCAAAATCGGTTGCATATCCATCAATGTGGAAAGCTTCTGCAGGTCAGGTTGCCCCAGATCACTTACTGCTCGATTTATGGCGCCTTCAATGTCAAAATCGCTACCTGCAAAAACACCAAATGCGGACAGGTGCTTTCGATCAATCAAAATTTTCCATGCCGTCAGGTCATGCAAAGTAGCTTTTACTTCTGCTGCGCTTGCGTCCTTGGTGCAGGCATTCAATACAGTCACTTCGGGGACCAAGCCAGATCCGCCACGAAAAAGCTCGATAAGTGCAACGCTTTTGGTCAGTTCAATGTGCAGGCGAGTTCCTTTTGCCTCCGCGCGCTCAACCGCTTCAGCTGCAACCGCCCAACGGTGCCCATCGGGAGAGGCTAGGATGGCTTGGTCCAAATTTGCCTTGAGGTAGTCCCAATAGCGCGATGGCAAATACATTGGGGCTTGCGTTGCCGATGTGGTTTCCAAAAACTCCATAAAACCTAAAGGCTCTCGGGAGGCCAAAAAGCCGAATGTGCTGCGCTCATTTTGACTAAATCGTCGCCGGGATATAGGGCCAAGAAGTGTTGCAACTACCGGGTGCAAAGGCCAGCAGCGTTGAGTGGCGTCTGTAATGCTTGGCGGCGTAACAGGGCGTCTTTCCATGATGGCATGAGTGATAACCTTTGCTATCTGTTTAGAGTTACCTTTATCAACTTGCTCCTTTGTTTCGATTGCACGCCCGACCAGTTCAACAACTTCATCAACTGCTGCTACCATGGGCATATCAATGAATCGGCCCTGCACCTTGGCCCATTCATCTCTCGCTTCACGTCCAAGCCGTGACGCATACGCTTCGAATGATTGATGAAGAATTCCCACAACTATCAGTTTTCCAGCTGACCGGCTGGCGGCTTCAGCAAGCTCTTGGAAAAAGTGGAGATCAACCCCTTCATGCGATGCAGCCTCAAGAAACTTCCCCATTTCATCGATGACGACTAACACACCTTGAGCGTGCTGTTCCGCGGAACTGACTAGATCACCAATGACATCCGATTGGGCGGCAGGTTTCCTTTTGGCGGAGCCATCACCTTTAGCTTGACTTACTGCCTTCGCAAGTTCTTCATGAATTTTGGCTCTCTTACCGACTAAGGGGACCACCAGCCACCCAGCACCTTTAGCAGAGAAAACTGTCTGAATGGGGCTATCTTCTGTTGTATTTAACATGCCCAGCGCCTTGGCGCGGAGCGCTTTGTTGCTGCCCACCAGCGAGCACAGTAGCAGTGCTAACGAGGACTTTCCGCCACCGTAAGGGCCTGTCCAGGTGAATGCTCGTTGACGCGTCTCTTTGACTTGTCGCGCCATATTTTCAATCAGCGATTGAGCCGTTCCTTGGCACACATATCCATTCAGTGCATCTTCCCTACCTAGATCCGCGTCTATCCTTACGGACCGCAAAAATTGCCGTGAAATTGTCACGTGATCCGACAGCATTCCACCCGCTGTTTCGATATCAACTTTAAGCTTTTCCATAAGCCGCCCGCAGTAAATTGAGTTTCGCTTTTTCGATGTCTTTAAGGGCCATGCCAGAACGAGTTACTTGTCGAATGCCGGCTTGTTCTGTCCACTGAATTTGATTTTTGCTCAGGCCTTCGAGTGCCATCAATCGATCCGCTACAGCGTTTTCGTCAAGCTTAAAGACACGCCCAGGCGAACCATAGTCGTGGGCCACACGATCAAATGCCATAACGGAACCCGAATGTTCAAGACGCTGCCAGTAATCAAGCAATGCGTAGGCAAAGATTCCATCAGGTAGAGAGCGCTTGGCCCCACGACGAAATTCAAAAGCTCCCTTTGCATTTTGTTGAATCAGGCCAAGTTCACCGAGCAATGGTTCGCTCATTTCTTCGGGTGAAGTTCCTCCTGCTCGGGGAACATAGCTTCTGAGGCAGCAATCCACATCTCTTTTTAGAGTGGCGCTTGATACACGTTGCCCTTGTTCTAAAGCCATTGCGGTCAAGGCTACGGTGACACCATCTCGATCAAAAACTTGTTGCACTACATGATTGAAGATGTAATACCACGTTGAAGTTCGCTCGGGTGTGCTCGCAAGTATCCAATGCATTAGCCACGTAGTGGCCGGTCTCTCACAATAAGGGTCAAGGCCGTTTTCGGCATTAAATAGACACTCTCCAAGATCAGTGGCAACGTATCCATCATCGTCGTCTTTAATGACCTGACAAGCGGTTGACCAAAATCTCATTGACGAGACCATGTTCTTTCCAACACCAAAGCGTGCTATCGCGTCGTCATCCGAAAATAGATTTTTCGAGTTGACTGTTGAACCCGCAGTAACGGCCTCGTATGCTTTTCGAAGCCATAGTTGTCGCAGCGGAAAAGTCTCATGACCCGAAAATTGAAGCTTCTTTTTTGTTAAATTTTGTGCCATGAGTAATCTTACATCTTCAGACTGGACGAGTTGTCCAGTTCATGGGAAAAAGACTGATTCTACAGACAATTACAAAAAAAGCTGTATTTAAAAACAGTCTTAAGTGTACTTTCTCGACGAATCACAGCAAATTTCAGGCTACTTTTAAGTGAAACGCACATGGTGAGCCAAGCTAATAGCGCCGTGGAACCACCGCGCCTGAGGCTGTTTTTTGCATCTTGTATGCAGCTCTAGCGTTTTGGGGGCCGAAGCTCAAATGAATAGGTCGATCGTCAGCGTAAAAATAGAGCCGATCAAATGGCAGGTTAGCGATGATCCAATCGGAGACTTCACGCATGTTTTCATCTGCGACGATGAAGTCACAGGCTGCACCTAGCCTGCTGCAAATCGGTTTTCCCCTTTTATCGACCTCATGAGCTGCGTGTTGATCAAGTTTGGGTGCAACTCTAGAGTGAATGTGCTTTGAAAGTTCGGGAGAGCAAAAGCCATAGGTGAGTTCGATTGCTCCAAAGTATTCGATTAAAGGATCCAATAGCTTGGTGGCAAGGTCGTAGAGGGCGTTATAGCTTGCGGGCGTTCGTGGAAGGTTCGCAATCTTGGTTTTGTGCTGTGTTTCTCCGCATTCAATGAGGTCTCTGTAAGTGAGATTCTCGCCACATGGCTGGTCAAGATCCGGAATGCTGTCGCAAGACGAAAGACTTAGACCATCAAATTTCAAGCGCATCAGTTCCAGCTTTTGCAGCATTGAAGTTGGGAAATGACCGTGTTCTGGGTCCGGCATCAAGCCCAATGACTCTAACTGTTCGTCAACGGCTTCTTGTTCTGCAAATCCAGGTGTGTCTTCGTTGATATATCGACTCTTCCATGCCAGCATTTGCTTGGGGTATTGTGGACTTCCGTACTCAAAAACATCATAGTCTTGCGCCCCGATGTTGATCTTGATTCTCTTGGCCAGCACCGGTACAGCGCTTGTGTCAAAGTCGTCGTATTGGAGTAGTGTCAACTTGCCCGAGTGGATATGGATCTTCACAAGTTGAACATCGCTTATTGAGTCATAAATGATCAATCCGCAAGCTACATACGCCCTCAAGATGACAGGCAGTTCTTCAATCAAAGAGATGTGTATCAGCAATGATTGCTGCCCTTGAAGACACCCCAGCCCACGTTCTGCTGCAGCTACACAAGCATTCTGAATCTTGGGCCGATCAGCTGCCTCCAATAACAGCTTCATTCCATCTTGCTGCGCCGATGTGTAATCACCATAAAAGGCTTTTATATCGCGTTGAAGCCTATTTTCCAAAGTCCTGAAGGCAGGCCGCCGACTAAACTGTTGCATAGCAAAGAACAGGGTTAGGTCATCCCGTCTGGTAGCTTGCGCAGATTTGAGTAGCTCCAAGTCATAGTGATCTGCGATTTGTCGCAGCGCTGCGCCAAAGGATCCAAGTGAATTTTTCAGTGCATCAACAGAAACCGCTTCATCGATTTCAGGGTAGCGTCCAAGTTCAAGGCATTGCCTCCATAAGTCATCCAGTAGTGGCTTAGCCTGCGCATACTTTTGCTCTGATAGGCTCTTCCTTTTGGTCTCACGTCGGTGAATGGCCTTAAATGGATCTCGTTCAACCCGCGGTCTACGTGCTGAAAGTAGCCGAATGGCCACATTTGAAGAGCGATACCTTTCAACTTCAAACCGCTGCTGAGCATTTTTGTCTTTGAAGACTATAGCGATCCCCGGCCCCACCATGAAAACATCTTCATTTAAAACGTGTTCGATATAGTCTTTGAACTCCGGTTGAGAAAAATATTTTTGAAAGGTGTTTCGTGAAGTGAGAAATCCATCCCTAAACGGTTTGCCAGGTGTCACAGGTCCATAAAGCATCACACCAATAGACATTACACGCCGAGCGAGACTAAATGCCTTGCGAATAGCTTCAACTCGCTCAGCAGGGTCTTCAATGACATTGACCACAAATCCAAGGTTGACAGCATCTGATTCATTTAAGGACTGTTCGTTTGCGTAATGGGGATCCCAGCCCGTTGCATTTACCCCGAAATCGCTTAATGAAACGACATCACTTCCACGTCCACAGCCATAGTCAAAGAATGTCTGGCCTGACTCCAGCAGCCTGTGGCGTAACAACAGCTGCACTGGTGCAGAGATATTTGTTCGCGTGAGAGCGGTTAGGTGGCGCTGAATGGTGGACAGAGCCAGATTGCCATCGCTGGCAACTTCAGGCATTTGTTCATTCCCCAAGGGATGGAACTCTCCACCTACGAGTTGGTAACCCTTGCTTTCAATGAATCGTTTCCAATTTAGTCGAAAGCCAATGGTTATCGTGTCATCAAAGAAGCCCAAATCTTCTGCGGTTCTTGTGCAGGCCACCCATTGACCGCGATTTGGATGCGATAGCCCTACCAGTAGCTCTTTCCGATGAAGAATGGGAGGATTCAGTGAATTTGTGTAGGTACGGAAGGTCGGTGAATCAACACGACCCGGCGCAAATGTCCAACTGGCGCTGAGCTCAGGAAAAGGCGTTTCGTCAAAATCAGCATATGACAACAGCGATATTCGACCCGATCGTGCATTGAGCTTGCAAACATTGGGCACAAATTCGCATGCTGGATGAATGGCATCAATGGCCCCCACGACTCGATCACGGTCAGCATCAGATTCCAGTTCATTTAGATAGGCTAAATGAACGTACAGATCATCGCCAACCCTTTTACCTATAGTCATTTTTAAAGAAATGTGAATCCGAGTAGGGAGATCAATTAAGAAAACGCCTCAGCCAACATCTGCCTGGTGCCGTTGGACACAACCCACTCCAAATGCACCCGTGCCCGTGTCAGCCCCACAAAAAGCAGCCGCCTGTTGATCGGATCCAACTGTGCCATATCGCATTCAGTCAAGACTACGGCGGCGGCAGCCTGCCCCTTGAAACGGCGCACCGAATCAATCAACAACTGCCCATCTTTCCAAATCGGCGTGCTGCCTTCATCGAATTTGCCGGTGAAGTGGCTCAGCGACCAGGGGCCAAGTTTGTCCAGACCTTGAAGCACCGAGCGTTCGCGGCCACGCATGCTCACCACTGCCACTTCAGCCAGACTAAACCCGAGTTGCAGACAACGCTCAACGGCCTTGACAGTGCAGGGGGCAATATTCTTTGGAGACTCATACACGATGGGGTCCGGCATCTCGCCTAAATGGGGGCAAAGTGCCTCGACTTCTGTGTCGGTCAGGCGCAGCAGGTTGATGAGCTTGACAAGGCATCGCGGTGTCCGGAAATTCTCATGCGACGTGATGGTGACCGCGTCTTCAATGTCAAATGCTTCCCGGTCTTTGTAGAGCTGCTGCTCCGGGTCTTCCAGCAACACAGCCCGGCCATTTGATTTCAGGCGTGACAACAAGGCCTGCACCCACTCGGGCTGCATGTCCTGCATTTCATCGATCACGATCAAATCCAGGTCTGGTTCACTCTCGGTCAGTGCCTCAATGCAGCGGCTGGTGATGGTGTCAAACGCATTTGGCAGGTTGAAATCTACCGTTTGGCCAGTGCGACGCACGATATGCAAGGCAAACTCATGAAAGGTTTCTGCGGGTGTGCGCACCGGTGCAACGCGCGAGATGTGGTCAGCCAAAGCGCGGTTAAAGCAAAGGTAGGCCGCTCTTTGACCCACAGCGGTTGCGTCACGCAGTAGGCGCAGCGCGAGTTGAGTTTTGCCAGAGCCTGCCGTGCCGATGACCCGAAGCACCCCTGACGGCACTGAAATTCGTGGCACCCAGGTGGCAAGACCTGCAGACATGCGGGTGGCAGTCTGTTGCAGGCGGCCAGCCAAGGCGGACACATCGGGTTCGACGCGAAACTTGTTCTCAAAAAACGCCAGCACACGGGCCTGGACATCGCCATTGGGCGTGCCTGACCCCAGAAGTTGGGTCACACGCGAAACGATGTTGCCGATGTCCTCACTGTCCACGATGCGTTCGCGCGGCCATTGCACGGTGTCAGATTGCACTTTCAGGTTGGGCAATACCAGTAGATGACTCAAGTGCACCGACAGGCAAGCGTCCTGAAGTCGGCTGCGCAGTGCGCCGTATTGCAGGCCCACCTGTGCCTTGATGTTTTTGGTGCGATCACCATAGGTTTTGAAGATGCCGCCGGGCAAAAAGTCAACGCTGCCAGCTTTCACTTCAATCAACAGCACGTCACCTGCCTGGTTGACCACCACGATGTCGATCTCGCCATGCTGCTCCTGATTGCCAGCGCCCCGTGACCAGTCCACGCTATGAAACAGCGTGTAGGCATCGGACAGGCCGCGTTCCAGGGTTTGCAGCAGTTCAAGTTCGGCGAATTCGCCGGCCTTGATGGCCAGGTGCCTGGGGAGGGTGGGGCAAAAATGGGCCATGCGGTTGATTTTCCGCTAAAAGCAAGTTCAAAAATGCAACCACCCGCTCCAGGCTCACCAGGTGATCCTGCAAAGTCAGGTTTTTACAAAATTTGCTGAAGTTTTGTACAGCTTTGCAGGCTTATGTCATAAGCCTTGGGCAGCGCAAACTTATGGCTTACCAATGATTTTTGCAAAGGAAAAACCATGACACAACCTATTCTCTTGTTGTCCCCTGTCAAGTCCGCCATTGCGGCAGAAGGTGGCACGCTCGAAGTCATGCTGCGGGTGCAAGCACCTGATCAGCCTGTAGAGGGTAAAACCAAAACGATCCACAAGCGCTTGGCGCTGGTGGTTGATCGGTCCGGCAGCATGGACGGCCAACCGCTGACCGAAGCGTTGCGCTGCGTCGCCCACATTGCCAGTTGTATGACCCCACAGGATCAGATGTCTGTGGTGGTGTACGACGACGATGTCAATGTCCTGGTGCCGATGGCGCCAGTGAAATCGGCAGACGCCATCCGCCACGCCCTTGCCGGCGTTGAGAGCGGCGGCAGCACCGATCTCTTTGGGGGGTGGGAAGCGGGTGCCAGGCAACTGGAGGGCGGCGTGGACACCAGCATTTCGCGTGTGATTCTTCTCTCTGATGGGCAGGCCAACCATGGCTTGTGCGATCAGGCGGAAATTGAGAAGCATTGCCGTTCATGGTTGGCCAAGGGGGTCAGCACCACCACGGTCGGACTCGGGCATGGATTCAACGAAGACCTGATGATTGCGATGGCCCGCGTCGGTGGCGGCCAGCAGTATTACGGCCAGAAGGCGGAAGACCTTTATGACAGTTTCGACGAAGAATTTTCTCTGCTGAAGGCACTGTGCCTGCGCCAGCTCGACATCAAACTGATTGCGGCGCCAGGGGTCATCATTGAAACCGTGGGCCTGGTGCAGCAAAACCCGGATGGCAGCTACCGGCTGAGCGACCTGGCCTGGGGTGCCGAAGCCTGGATGATGCTGCGCTTGCACATCAGCCCGAGTGCCGTTGGCGATCCGCGTGACTTGTTGGCCGCCACCTTGCATGCGCAAACCCTTGAGGGACAGACTGTCAAGGCACACGCTGCGATGCTCAGTTTGCCTGTGGTTGCCGCACCAGCCTATGCGGCGCTGGCGATGGATGAGGCGGTTGAGCGCCGCCTGCAGGAGCTTGAGTTTGCCCTGGCCAGCGAGACCCTGCGCCAATTGGTGCAGCGAGGCGATACCCGTGCAGCCCAAACCATGCTTGCCGCCCTGGACAAGCGCTTTGCGCAAAACCCGTGGTTGCGCGACAAGCTGGTGCGTCTGCGCACGCTGGCCAATGAAGACACGCTCATGATGTCCAAGGAAATCAGGTTTTCTGCCATGCGCATGTCCAACCGCTTGACGCAAAAATCCGAAGTGGCTTACTCCTGTGATGAAACCAATATGCCCATACCTTCCTTCTTGCGAAAGAAGGTGGAGGAGGGCAAAGGACGCAGGCAAAAGTAGGACACTTGACAGGTTTGTACCTGCCAACTTGTGATTGATCCTTTCAAGGGAACGAATGAAATTCATCCACACCGCCGACATCCACCTCGACAGCCCGCTGGTGGGTCTGGCTGCCTACAAAGATGCGCCGGTTGACTTGCTGCGCACCGTCACACGCGATGCCTTCACCCGACTGGTCGATGCTGCCATCGAAGAATCGGTTGACTTCATGGTCATCGCCGGTGATCTTTATGACGGCACCTGGAAGGACTACAACACAGGGCATTTCTTCTGCCGTGAAATGGGGCGGCTCAACAAGGTGGGCATCCCGGTGTACCTGCTGTTTGGCAACCATGACGCGGAAAGCGAGATGACCAAAAAACTCACCTTGCCCGCCAATGTGCATACTTTTGATGCCCGCAAGGCCAATACCTTCTCCATTGACGCGTTGAAGCTTGCCCTGCATGGCCGCAGTTACAAGGAGGCTGCCACCTTTGAAAACCTGGTGTCCGGTTACCCAGCTCCCGTGGCGGGGTGGCTCAACATTGGCGTGCTGCATACCGCCCTGGGTGGCTATACGGAGCACGCGAACTATGCCCCCTGTTCGTTGGCAGAACTCACTGCCAAGGGCTATGACTATTGGGCGCTGGGGCATGTGCATGAACACGCCATTCTCCAGAAGTCGCCCTGGGTGGTGTTTCCAGGCAACTTGCAGGGCCGCCATATCCGCGAAACCGGTGCCCGTGGTGCGGTGCTGGTCACTGCGGATGAAACCGGCATCCAGTCGGTCGAGCGGTTGCTGGTGGATACCCTGCGCTGGCATGTGGTGGAGGTGGATGCCAGTCAGGCCAGCACGATGCAGGAGGTGGTCAGGCTGGCAGGGCAAGCCTTTGAGAGTTTGCTGGCCGAGACACCTGAGTCCATTTATCTGTCGGTGCGGGTCTGTATCAAAGGCAAAACAGCAGTGCATGGCGAAATGTTCGGGCTGGAGTCGCAACTGCGTGAGGACATTCTGGGACAGGCTGCAGGGCAGGGCACCGACCGCCTTTGGGTTGAAAAAGTCCGCCTTGAAACTGAACCGGCCGTGGATGCTGCCCAACTGGCCACCCGCTCGGATGCCATCGCAGACCTGCAGAAGTTTCTGGCTGAGGCGCCCGAAGATGCAGTTCTTCTTGAGTCGCTGCTGCAGGACCTGCGCCCTTTGCTGGACCGCATGCCCCTTGACGTGGTGCGAGCCGTGCCAGAGCTTGATGCCATTCGCACCGGTGACATGGCTGGTATCGTCAAAGCAGTCACGCCGGGTTTGCTGGCCTATCTGGCCACATCGAATTAAGGACTCACCATGCGTTTGACCCGACTTGACCTGCTGCGGTATGGCAAATTCACCGATAAAACTGTGTCGCTGCCCAAAGCTGATCAGGACTTTCATCTGATCGTGGGGCCCAACGAGGCGGGCAAATCCACCTTGCGCAGCGCCATTCTGGATTTGCTGTTTGGCATTGAAACCCGTTCACCCTACGATTTCTTGCACAAATACAGCGAGATGCGCCTGGGTGCGGCGATCGAGCAAGGTGACGCTGCGCTCGACTTCATCCGGACCAAGGCCAGAGCCAAAACCCTGCAAAGTGCGGTTGGCAGCCCCTTGGCCGACAACGCCTTGACACCCTATCTGGGGCAGGTTGACCGTGTCTTCTTCGACCAGATGTTTGGCTTGAACCATGAGCGCCTGGTGCAAGGCGGCCAGGACATCCTGAGCGCCTCCAATGACATCGGCCAGATTCTGTTTCAGGCGGCGGCGGGCGTGGGCAGTCTGGGGCAAATTCGGGATGAACTTGAGGCGCAAGCCAGCGCGCTGTGGGCCAAACGCAAGTCAAATGACCGTGAATATTACATAGCGGCAGCTGAGCTGGAACAGGCTGAAACTGCCTTGAAGACGGCCACCGTGCGCACCAAGGATTGGCAGGAAGCCAATGCCCGCGTGAACCAGATTGGTGATGAATTGGCGCTGGCCAGAGGGCGCTATATTGAGCTGGGGCAACTAAGTATTGGACTGGAGCGGGTTCGCCGCACTGCGCCGTTGCTGACCTCGCTTCAGGCCTCGGAGGCTCTATTGGCCGAGTTGGGTGACGTGATCGCATTGCCTGAGAACGCTGCGGAACTGCTGACCCGCGCCGAGCAGGAAACAGCCGTGGCCACCGAGTCGGTGCAGTTGTTTGACAAGCAATGCGCTGATCTGACGGACAAAATTGCCACCCTGCAACCCAATGCATCCATTCTGGCGCGCAGTGCCGACATTGAAGCCTTGTTTGATATACGCCAGCAGCAGCGAACCTTGGATAACGACATTGCCAAACGCGAGGGGGAGGTGCTGGTGCATTGGCAAGAAATTCAGCAATCGGTTCTGCAATTGGGCTGGCCAGCGGAGGATGAAGACGCCCTGACAAAACGTCTGCCGGGCTCCCTGGTGACGTCAAGCCTGACCGGTTTGATTCGCCGCCACGAGGCGCTGCTGCAAACCCGGTTCAGCGCGGAAGAAGCGCTGAACCAACGGCAGGCAGAGATCAAGGACATCGACCTGCAAATGACCGGGTTGCCAGATTCATCATTGCCGGTGGACTTGTTGGATGCCCTGACCCGCGCCCGTGCGCTGGGCGATGTGGCGGCGCAGGCAAAACAGCAGGCAACACAAATCAAGCGCCTGACGCGTGATCTGGAGTCTGCGACGCTGGAGCTCGGTGCCTGGTTCCATGATGCCGAGACCTTGCGCCATTTGCAGGCGCCCACGCTGGATGAGATCAATGCGCTGATCAAGCGCCGCAGCGATCTGGAATCAAAAGAATCTGCAGACCAGCAGCGCATCGCTGAGCTCGCCTCGGACATCAAAGCACTGGAACTTGAGATTTCACAGTTCAAAACGACCCACCAGCCAGTGACGCTGGCCGACGTCACTGAGGTGCGTTCAACCCGTGACAGCACCTGGCAGGCAATCAAGAGCGGCACGGTGGCCTTGATGGAAGCAGCCCCCGGCTATGAACATCAGGTGGCGCAATCTGATCAGCTGTCAGACCAGCGCCATGACAAGGCGCAACAGGAATCCGAGTTCCAGGTCAAACTCGATCTACTGGCCCGCTTGCAGCAGCAATTGAATGAGGTGATGGACCGACAACAAAAGCATGCCGCATCCCTGGCCCGGTTCGATCAGGATTGGGATGCCCAGACCAAAACCACCGGGCTGACAGGTTTGCCGCTGCTCAAGGTGAACCACTGGCGCTCGGTTCGAGAAAAAGTGCTTCTCGCACAAGACGCCTTGACAGAAGCCCACTCAGCACAAGCTGAATCTGACAAAACCTCGGTGCAGACCAGTGCCGCCCTGGCGCAAGTGGTTCAGACCGTCAAACCGCAGGACGGCCATTTGCCGTTGGCTTCCCTGGTGGTGTTGGCGGACGAAATGGTCAAGAACGCCACCCGGTCGCAAGAGCGCAGAGAGACTCTGGCCGCCCAAAAAATTCGGGCAGAAGGGGCTCTGCCTGAATTGATCCGTCGGCAGGCCCTGGCGCAGGACGCCGTGAATACTTGGCTGAGCGACTTCAAACATAACCTGGCTTTGGCCAACCTGCCTGCAAATACCAACGTTGAAACGGCGCAGGAAGCGCTGGACTTGTTTGACCGCATGCACCTTCAATTGCAGAAGATCAGGGACATTCGCGTCAACCGCATTGATGCCATGCGACTGGCGCAGAGAGACTTTGATGCCCAAGCCAAAGCGCTGGCGCTTGAACTTGATCCCGACATGGCCCGTGCGAGCCCAGCCCAGATTGCGCAGGACTTGAGCCAGCGCCTCAAGGCCGAGTTGGCTGTGTCTGAGGATTTACGCCGCTTGAAGCTGGAATTGGATAAGGGTCTGGCTGATCTTGGCACGGCAAGGCAGCACCTGCTTGAGGCCAATGCCAGCCTGGCACCCCTGTTTCACCAATGCGGCACGCAAGACAAGGATCGACTGCGTACGGCAATTGCCAATTCTGACCGCTGCCGATTGCTCAATGGCCAGCTTGGTGAAGCGATCAAGCAGTTGCTGGCTTTGGGGGACGGGCTGGGGCGCGATGTGCTGGCCGCTGAATTTGCGGCCACCGATGTCAATACCCTGGCGATGCGGCTGGCAGAGTTCAAGCTGGAAATGGATGACAGCGTGGCGCAGCAAAACCGTTTGTCGGGTGAGCTCACCGCTGCCCAAGCCACCCTGGAGAAAATTGCCGGCCAGGCCGATGCCGCCAAGGCTGAAGCCCAAAGACAGGAGGCCCTGGCGCGGATGAGCAATGCGGTGGAGCGCTTCGTCAAGGTTTACACCTCTGCCAAGCTGTTGCGCTGGTCGATCGAGCGCTTTCGTGAAAGTAAACAGGGCCCCATGCTGAAGCGGGCCAGCTCAGTCTTCAGCGAACTCACCCAGGGCGCTTTCAGCAAACTGGCGGTTGATTACGAAAGTGATCCCTTGAAGCTGTCGGGTCAGCGGGCGACCGGTGAACAGGTGGACATCGAAGGCATGAGCGAGGGTACTCGTGACCAGCTATATCTGGCACTGCGCTTGGCGGCGCTGGAGTTGCATCTGCAGCAAACCGTGGCGCTGCCGTTCATTGCCGACGACTTGTTCATCAACTACGACGATGGCCGAGCCAGGGCCGGGCTGCAAGCGCTGGCGCATTTGTCGGAATCAACCCAGGTGATTTTTTTGACCCACCATGAGCATCTGGTGCCGGTGGCGCAGACGGTGTTTGGTGAGCGGCTCAATGTGGTGAGGCTGAGTTGATCAGCTGGGCTTTGGCGCACAAGCTTGCAAAATACGCTTCCACCCATTCTTGGCGTTCACTGCTTGCGCCAAAATGTCCAAATATTCCTGCTGGTTCATGACATCCTTGCCTGGTAAAGACCCTGATGCATGTTTTGACAAGGCGGCGCGTCTGCCCTTTGGCGAATCTGCCAAGACCAGCAAGCGGCTAAAGGCTTCACAGGCGTAGGCGAACAACTCTCGCTTTGAAAAGTCAATATTGAGCAAAAACTCTCGACTGCGTGTTTCAGTGAGCCCAAGGGTAGTACGCTTGCAGTTGTGAAAAATGTGGGCTGCCTCATGCACCAAGTAGTCGTCAAACCCGTCATCGCGCCAGTTTCGCAAGTAATCCAGACCCAGGTAGCAGGTGGTCTCTTCGCTTAAGCCCACGATTTGTGGCGCATCTGGCGATAGCGGCTTGGCCTGACGCTCCAGAAGGTACATATTGGCCAGATTCCAGCTCGTACTGAGCCAGGTCGCTGCGCGTAAAACAGGCTCAATGTTGTCCGGGGTCAAAAAGACGACGGACTTCGAAAGTGCTGTCATGACGGTGGGTCGCTCGTTCTCGGCAAACAGTCCATTGACCATGGGCATCACTTTGGCGCGTGCAAGGGATACCAAGTCACCAATGGTGGGTGAAGGCAGGCGGGGCAAACCGAAGAGCCGCTGTTGTACAGCGTCGACCAGGGCATCGCGCAAGATGCGTTCTGCGTTGATCTCTTGCTCCAAAAAATTGGAGCCCGGCCAACCCCGGCTATTTGGGTCACGATAGCCCGTTTCGAGGTAGGTCTGAATCTCAGTATTGACGAACGTGCTGGTGTTACGCATGACTTCAGAGTTTGAACTCCAACACCTCGCGGATATTGGCAATGGTCTTGGGGCCGATGCCCCGGACTGCCTTGAATTGATCAGGGGTTGCAGCCAGAACGCCCTGCGCGCTGCCAAAGTGCGCAAGCAACTTCTTGGCAGCGGATGGCCCCACCCCGGGGAGCCCTTCAATCAGAAATTGCGCCTGCGGTGCGCGTGATTTTGGTTTAGGCACCCGAAGTGGGACTTCATAGCCCAAACCCTCGATGGCGTGACGCTGCATGGTGATCATCATCGCTGCCGAATGTGCCGGGCTGACTGTGGCGACAACGGAAATGCCCTCAATCACCGTGATGTAGGACAAGGCACCGGTTATGGCTTCTGGGGCGATGGCTGACTGGGTGTCAAACATATCGCCCTCGATCAGAATGAATACCTTGGCATAAGGGATCTAGAAATTATAAAAGTACCGTTTTAGGATGGATGGTTATGTCCCACCAGAGCAACTTGGTGGATCGTTCCAGGCGCTGCTCAAGGTCTCTTTTTTCGTGGCCGCAAAGTTTGACACCCTTTTTGTAAATGGCATCAACCAGGCAGGCGATGGTGCGCTTACCTTTCCAACAAAAATTACCAGCTCGATTGATGACCGTATCCACCGTACTGAGCAGGTAGCCGTTCCAAGATTTTTCTAACCCGGCCCAGTAGCGCTCGATGGCGTTGTATTTGCTATGGTAGGGTGGGTAGTAAACCAGCCGAACACACAGCCCCGTCATATCCGCGAATTCTGTCATGCGCAGAAGAAATTGGCTGCGCCGTCCATTGCATTCTGGTCCGTTGTCCAAATTGATGACGAGCCGCTTGATCCTCGGCAGTTCGAGCTTCCTGTGCTGCCACCACAGAAACAATCCGTCGGCCATGAAGTCGCTGGTTTTATTGTTCGTGCCGAAGATCAAAAATGACTTGCCACTGACGGGCTCCAAGATGCCCGCGGGCACCAACTTTTCCTTCATGCACATGTCATGGTCCAAGGCCTTGACCGCCTCGATGCCACGTGAACGTCCGCCCCTGCAGTACTCGCCAACGTGAACCGTAGCCTTGGTGTCAATGCTGATTCTCAAGGCATGCTCATCTGCATCGGCCATTTCGTTCATGCCTCTGACGTTCTCGAAGATGGCATCGGTTTCGTCTGTTTTTTTTGAACCTTGGATTTGGCCACTGTACGCAGTCGGTAATCCTGGCGGTTCAATAGGTTGGAGATGGTGCGCACGCTGGGCAGGGATGACTCAGACCAGCCCTTTTGCACCAGCGCCTCGTGTACCGTCTTGGCTGTCATGTTGGTGTAGAGCAAGGTGGTGCGTAAGCTTGACTCCGATTCACTATGAGGCTCCATGATGGTCTGTATTTCAGCCAGCAGCTTGGGATACTTGTCCTCTGTTTTTGGTTTGCCTCGGGCAGTGATGTCACTGATGCAGGCGATGCCGGATTGATATTCATGGATGCCCAATTCAACGGTTCTTCGATTCCAGCCGAACACATCCTCGGCCACACGTCGTTTGCCATCGAGCAACACCATCGTTACATCACCCATTGCGCGGCGCCGCGCTGGCCATTCAATCAAGTCGATTAGACGCCCGATCAAATCCACAATCTCTGTAGAGACACCGTTGCGCGCCAAGGTGGTCGGCTTCATAAATAGCAACTCCATCTGTGCAAGATGGAGTCATTATAAACGGTACTTTAGTAATTACCAACTCCCTAAGTGGCCTTTAGCATGGCGATTTGCAAGAACAAGCGCCTGTCCATGATGGAGGCCGCAAAGTCTTCAGCAGTTTTGCGTTCCACTGCCATGCCCTCGGTCAAGATGTAATCAGCGCACGCCAGTTCTTCGACCACGACCTGTGCGCCACCGGCAGTGAGCAGCTCCATCATGCCGCTGGTGGTTTCTCGGGAATCAACAATGAGTTTGGCCATCTTGTCCTAAAGAGCAATTCAGTCTAATTTGACACCCACATGAGTGCCTTCGAAGCTGATACACGCGACGACGGTCACCACAAACTTGCGAAAAAATATCACTTGATCTAAAATAAAAGCATCAATTGATACCAAGGTGCGCATGATGACGCTTGTGACTCCAGAAAAAATTGGCTCAGTCTTGGCCCTGTGCCCCCCACCGCATTCTTTTGCTGAGCTTGATGACCTGGTGGCGCAAGGACTACCTAAGGGTGCACTCAAAGCCAGCGTTGATCGTGTCTGTTCAAGTGCCGACGATCGTCAAAAGCTTCTTTACCGGATCATCCCGGAGGCGACCTACAAACGTCGTCGTACCAGTTTGACATCGGGTGAATCTGAACGAGCAGAACGTCTGGCCAGGATTTTTGCAACCACTGAATTCGTCTGGAACTCATCCGACGATGCCCGCTTGTTTTTGAACACGCCTCATCCCATGCTCAAGGGGCAAACGCCACTGAATGTATCGATGACGGAGCTGGGAGCCCGGCGCGTTGAGGAGTTGCTCTGGAAGCTGTTTTACGGCATTGCTGCGTAAGGCGGATTTCTCATGCAGATTTTTCGGATTGGAGACAGTCGGCACGCGCTGTGGGATGGGACGGGTGCTGCCATGGTGGGAGGTCGTTGGAATAGTCCGGGCAGACACGCTATTTACGGTTCTCTGAGCTACGCCTGCTCCATGTTGGAGATTCTGGTGCATGCCAACATTGGCCGTGTTCCCACGACGCATGGCTATGTGGTGGCGGATGTTCCGGGCGATATGCGCATCGAGCGCCATGATTCACAGACATTGCCGCTCGGGTGGGATAGTGATGATTTTTCGATCGCCCGCCGGTTTGGCGACCAGTGGCTCGACGAGCTCAGAAGCGCGGTTTTGATCGTGCCGTCTGTGGTTGCCAAATTGGAATTCAATGCGGTGGTCAATCCGCGTCATCCTGCGGCGGCACAGTTTGTCGTCTCGGCAAGTCAGAATGTTATTTGGGATCAGCGCTTGTTCGGCCGCACTGATCTTTGAGCTTGTCCAAAGTGGAGACATCAGGCGGCAGACCATGCGCCGTAAACGCTTGTTCAAAGGCTTCTTTCAGTGCCAGTGTAGAGACACACAATCGGACCTTCTTTAGCGAAGTACCTTGCAACTGGTAGTAGGCCAGAACGCGGGCGGTCATCTCCGCTGAAAGCTCTGGCGGGCATTTGAAAACCCCTGTGCCGATGGCAGGCATGGCCAGCGATTCAATGCCATGCTCATTTACCAGTTCCATCACCGACTCCAGTTCTTTCGCCAAAATCAATTCGGCTTTGGGCTCATTGATGAAAGATGCCGCCACCGCATGAATGACCCAGGCATTGGGCAGATCAAATCCAGGGGTCAGTACCGCTTTACCAGCAGCGAGTGGAGCGAATTGGCGGCAATAGGCTTCCAACTGAGGTCCCGCCGCACCATGGATCGCACCGGCCACACCAGAACCCATTCGCAGATTGGCGTTGGCGCTATTGACCACCGCCTGCATATCGGCTTGTGCAGCGATATCTGCGATCGCGACCTCAACTTTCATGGTGCCTCCGTTGTTTGACCTTGACCTCATTGTGCGTCAGGCCTGCATTTTTATATAAACACTTGACATTGCCACCAATGGTGTAATAATAAACCGCATGCAAGCTCAAACCAAAACTCCAGCAGATCAAGCGCCATCGACTGAATTGAAGAAATTCAACCTCGATGACCTCTGCACGCTCAGCGATACCAGCAAACGCACGGTGCGCTACTACATGCAGATCGGTCTGGTTGACCCGCCCATTGGGGCCACCAAAGCTGCTCACTACCTGCATCAGCACCTCGATCAACTGCTGACTATTCGAAAACTTAGTGATGCCGGTGTCAGCCTGGAGCGCATTCGTGACGTGCTCTCCGGTGAGGCACCGCCCGTGCCGCCACGCCGTCGCCAACCTGGCTCGGTCGAAGTACGCACCCACCTGTTCATCGCAGAGGGGATCGAGCTCGAAATCTCACCCGAGCAAGCCGGACTGAGCCCAGAGCAGGTGCGCACGCTTCTGCGCGCCTTCATCAAAACCTACCAAGATTTACAAGGAGAAAACAAATGAATGCTGTCACACATGAAGAGTCCTCCCGACTGATGAGCCCCGAAGGCCTGGCTGCCACGCTGCAATCCGTGCAGATCGACGGCCAACTCGATGGCCTGCTACTGCGCATCAAAACCCGCCAACATTACAAGAACACCAGAAAGACCAACCTGGAGGCGGTCTATACCTTCCCCCTGCCTTGGAGTGCCACGCTGCTGAGTCTGAACGCCGAAATCGATGGTCATCGCCTGCAAGGCACCGTCATGGAAAAAAAGCAGGCCACACAGCGCTACGAGAAGGCCATTGATGATGGCGACACGCCCATCATGGTTGAGCGCTCAGCTCGCGGCCTGTACACCGCCAACCTGGGCAACCTCAAACCCGGTGAAGAAGCCGTGATCGAGATCGAATACGCCCAGTTGCTGCGGTTCGAGCAGGGGCAAATCCGCATCACCGTGCCGACGACGGTGGGGCCGCGTTATGGGGATGCCCATAAAACCGGCGGCCTGGCCACCCATGAATCGGTAGAGACCAGCTTATTGGTCCAGTACCCATTGACTGTCAAGATCACCCTGACCGGTGATATCGCGCTGGCAGCGGTGCAGTGCCCCAGCCACGCTGTCGCCATGTCGCGCCAGGAAGAGGCCATGGTCGTGACGTTGCAGCAGGGCGCCTTTCTGGATCGGGACTTTGTGCTCTTGCTGCAAGGCTTGCAAGGCCAGTCGTTTGCCACTGTGGCGCCGGACGGTGAAGGTTTTGCCGTGCTGGCAAGTTTCTGCCCCACGTTGCCCGAGAAGACGCAGGAACCACTGCTGTTGAAGGTGCTGGTGGATTGCTCGGGCTCCATGAGCGGAGACAGCATCGCCGCTGCCCGTAAGGCCCTGCACGAGGTCATGAAGGAAATGACCGAGCGGGACTGGATCAGCTTCAGCCGCTTTGGCTCCGAGGTCAAGCATGAGCTTAAAGGGCTGCAACCCTGCACCGCGGCCACCATCCAGAAGATAGCCAAACTGGTTGATATGACCGATGCCGACCTGGGCGGCACCGAGATGAACGCGGCACTGATCTCCACCTTCGAGCTGGGGCAAACCAGGGGCCTCAAGGGGCATTCCTCTAAAGAAGAAAGCCAGAACCAGAACCGCAGCAAGGACGTACTGCTGATCACCGACGGGGACATCTGGAATGTCGAGGCCGTCATTGTGGCTGCACAGCAGTCGGGGCACAGAATCTTTGCCATCGGTGTGGGCAGCGCACCGGCTGAGAGCCTGTTGCGTGAAGTGGCCGAGAAGTCTGGTGGTGCTTGTGAATTGGTATCGCCCAACCAGGACGTGGCTGAGGTGATCGTGCGCATGTTCCGCCGCATGCGCTCAACCCTTTGCTCAGACGTCAAGGTGGATTGGGGGCAGGATGCACTGTGGCAGTCTCGATTGCCGTTTGCCCTGTACGGTGGTGACACCCTGCACCTGTGCGCGCGACTCGCGAAAATGCCTGCCTCTGCGCCCAGACTGAGCTGGGTTGCGAATGAGGTTTCCATGCAGGCCAGCGCGCAGCAACTGCAAAGCCAGTCATCAGAATTGATGCCTCGACTGGTGGCATCGCAGCAAATTGCACAACTGGCCGGAGTCGAGGGCAGTGAAGATCAAAAGCTCAAGCTGGCGTTGCAGTACCAATTGGTCACCGACCAGACCAACCTGATTCTGGTGCATGTGCGCGAAGCCGACCAAACGGCCGATGGGTTGCCTGCACTCGATAAGGTCAATCACATGCTGGCAGCTGGCTGGGGTGGGGTGGGGAGTGTCGATGCCCTCAGTGGCGGCATTGCGTTGAGCAGGCGTGACCTGGGCAGCCACGTGATGATGTCCTGTGAAGCGCCCAGGTCATTGCCTGACTATGGAAGTATGGCGACCCCCAGCGTCTGGCGCTCCCGATCTGCTGCCGCAGCCAGGGTCGATGCCTTGTCAAGTGTTTCGATGGATGATTTCGAAATCCCTGCCTTCCTGCGCAAACAGACGAATGACAATACGTCAAGTCCCGTGGTCACGCCAATTGAAATGCTCCATGCCTTTGAGGCCGCTTCTTCCAAGGTGTTGGCGGCCAATCGATTCGTCAGCGCCCTGCAGGCCTTACATCTTCCCACAGAGCTCACCAAGGTGCTTGACGACTTCACGGTGGTGCTGGGTTCTGGCGTCAAAGCCTGGGCGCTGGTGATTCAGTGGTTGGCTGAGACCATGGCTGACCAGTTCACTCTGTCGCGCCAGGCCGAGCGGCTGCTGCGCCACAGCCTCAAGGATGAAGATGCGGCTTTCCTGGCGGTATTGCGGGAACAACTCACCCATGAGCTGAGCGCAGTTCAGGATGCCCATTGGGGACCCCTGTTGGCTCAAGGCTGAGATATTTATGGGGTTCATCGACCGACGTCTGCTGATTGACCATTTGCGCGAGCAATTCCAGATCAACTGGCTTGGCCATCACGGGATTCCACATTGGGCCAGGGTGCGCGCCAATGGCTTGATGTTGGCCAGAGAGACAGGGGCCAATGCGCACGTCGTTGAACTGTTCGCCTGGTTTCATGATGCCAGGCGGGCCAACGAACACCAAGACGATGGGCATGGTGCACGCGGCGCAGCGATGGCCAAAGAGCTGAAAGGCCAATACTTCGATGCAACGGACTGCACTACCAAGCCACACGCAACCTCAGCGGAGCGGCAGTTTTTTGGTCAGTAAATTAAGAGTTCATCAGCCCACGGTCGCCACGCATCGCGCGTAGGGTCTTCGTAAGTGGTATCTGTGTCAATGCGCTGTTGTGACCGATTTCACATCGACAAGGGAATGCTATTGAGTTCCATCCCCCAATGGTTTCTGTCCAACGCGGATACTGCGGCCATCAAAATTAGCGCCATTTTGCCAACAGCCGGTCTGTAATAGCGGTTCTGCACCACGCAAGCTTGTCACCATTGTTCCTGTGGCTCACAAGTGCGCTGGAATGAGGTCAGCGTGAAATGCCTTAGCCTTTCGGCAGCCGATACCCAGGCGCCAACGCCGCATTCTGCACACCGTACAGTACCAAGGGGTCCTTGAGCCAGAGCCGGTAACGCGTGGGCTCCAAACTGTGATCGGGGCTGCAATCCACATTCCATTGCTGCAACACGTAACCGGCGATGGCTGCGCGCACGTTCAACACCAAGCTGCCTTTCTTCATGCCAAAGTCCCTGGCCACGATCTCAGGGCGCGCTTGCGCAGGATGGGGTACCAACTCCAGCGTCACGATGCGTGACCATTGGATGTCCTGGTCAGATTTTTCATGTGCGGCAATGTCGGCTGATTCAAGGAGCAAGGGCTTTTCCATTCGCGTGATCACCAAGTCCCGGAATTCCTGCGACTTGCGGTCGTACACCCGTGCATGCCAGCGGTGGCCGTTATCCACCAGGGCAAATGGAACCACCTCCCGCTTTGAGACCCCAGTGTTCAGCGAATGGTAGGTCAGGTGGACGGCGCGTTGTTGATGAATGGCACGGGTGATGACGGCCAGCACGGAAAGTTGCGGCTGATTGAGACGCAGCGGAAACTCGCACAGCAAAAAACCTGCAGATGCTTTGCCAATGCCCTCGCCAAAGCCGCGCGAGAGTGCCGACAGGATCCGATCCGGCTCGTGCTCAAAAACGGGTTCAAAGCCATCGGTTGGCACATACACCTTGCGACTGCCGTCAAAGTCGATGTTTTGCGGCGCCAACTCACGGTAAGCCGCCAGATCGCGCGTTGCAACTGCCGGTGCAATGCCAAACCGGTCCATCAGGTCGGGGCGACGCACATCGCCAAGAAACCATAACCTGAACTCGATAAAGGCCAGCCGCTCACGCTGGGCCTGGTTCAGTTCTTCAAGTGGTCGCTTGTCCATTGGGTGCTCTCAAGTTTTTTTGAAGTATAGCGCACGCCATCATAAAAACTTGTTGACATGATCTAAACGATCAGTTAAACTTACATCATCAAAACGATCACATACCACAACATACACGAAGGGAGGATAGCCATGAAGAACAAAGTAGCGGTTAAGGGTGCTTTGACACCCACCTCAAAGACAACGGTTGGCCAGAAGCGCACCTCAGTGGCTTGGCCGCCCTTTGAGCAAAAGTTGGCAGCGGTCCTGGCCCGGCTCGAAGAAGATCAGTATTTGGTCATTTCAGTCAAGGGAACCAACCGATATGTCCAGTTTGCCGGACAAGGCTCGTTTGGCATGCGGGTTGAAACCACCAGCAACAACTATCTGTCCAAGCCGGACCAGCTTGATGCCGAGCAAGTTGCCGCCTTGCAGCAGGCAGACTGGAACGATCCGACCAGCGATCCCGATGCCTCAGCACCCGAGAATGATCCGGACGGGTCACCCAACTTCTTCGTCGAGTTCGCCGTTCCGGTTCCGTTTGAGTCTGTTGCCAGGCTGACGATTCAAACCTTGACGTCGATCCTGCGCGTGCCGCATCCTCTCTCCCTGGAGTACAAGGCGTTCGAGAGGGAAGGAGCCGCCCTGACGCTGCCAGAACTGGGGCTCAAGCAGACCAAGCGGGTGCCAAAAGACGCTCAGCCAGACGACCAGCAAGAAGATCTGGCCACGCTGTTGCTGACCACGCTACGGCAACACACTGGTCTCAAGGATCTGGCGTATGACGGCGATGGCGACATCAGCTTTCAGTACGGCAGCGCCCAGGTTTTGGTCCGACTGCTGTCCGGAGCGCCTTTTGTGCGCTGCTACTCCAGGGTTCTTCACGACGTCGAACCGAATGGTGCCATCTTGTCGCACCTCAACGACATGAACGCCAGAGAGCCCATGGTGCATTTCGTCGTTCGGGGTGACGCGATCTTTGCCTTGTCTGACACCTGCGCGGCCCCCTTTGTGGCGGAACACGTCAACCTGGCGTTGTCGCATTTCTGCGTCATCGTCGATGGCATGGACAGTCTGCTGCAAACCGATTTTGGCGGGCAAACAACGTTTACCGAGTTGATGCCGAGTTCATTGCGACATTGAGCCAATGCCGGTAAAGCGGTAAATCGGTCAAGCGGGTAGCCGGGAAACCGGCCAGCACCGTCGCCAAGGGTTAAGCAAGGCCCCCAATCAAAACCCTGCAATCAAGGTCAGTAACACAAGGAGCATGCCACATGATCCCAGTTTTCTATCGTCCAGAACAATCGAGCACCGCTGCGGTTCACTACAGTCCCAGTGCGAGCAAGCCCCAATTGGTGGTTCAGGACTGGCTCTCCAATGAGGCGATTGGCGCACATGTCCAGATCGAGACCTTCGACCCTGCCAGCGACGACATCCTGTGCGGCGCCCATGACCGCGCTTATGTGCATGGCGTATTGACCGGGCAAAAGAACAATGGCTTCGGCAATACCAGCCAGGAGATTGCCCAATCCTTGCGCTACACAACGGGCTCCATGCTGGCTGCAGCCAAGCATGTGCTGAGCAAGATGCCGGCTTCAAGCTTTCGGGTGGCGGTGTCACCCACCTCGGGCTTTCACCATGCGGGGCGCAACTTTGGTGGCGGCTTTTGCACTTTCAACGGCCTCATGGTGGCGGCCATCCAGGTGCACCGCCTGGGGCTGGCACGGCGCATTCTGATTCTCGACATGGACCAGCACTATGGCAACGGCACCGATGACATCATCGACAAGCTGGGCCTTGACTATGTTGACCACATCACCGCTGGCCAACCTTATCGGACCGCTGCGCAGGCCCTGCATTGCGCTGATCTGTTGCGCAACGACGCATTTGGCCGCAAGCAGTATGACCTGGTGCTTTACCAGGCAGGTGCTGACATCCACATCGATGATCCGCTGGGCGGTTTGCTGACTACTGAGCAAATGCGACAGCGCGACCAGTTGGTGTTTCATGCCTGCGCTACGCTGGGTGTTCCCGTGGTATGGAATCTGGCAGGGGGATACAAGCGCGACGCCCAGGGCGGGATTGGCCCTGTGCTGGCTCTGCACAGGGCCACCATGATGGAATGTATTCAACAAGGGAGGAACCATGGCCTATGACGTTATTGGGGATATTCACGGGCAGGCGGACAAGTTGCATGCCCTGCTGGCTCACCTGGGTTACCGCGACATCAAGGGTGCTTATCGGCATCCTGATCGCACGGCGATCTTTGTCGGGGACTTCATTGATCGTGGTCCGCGCCAAATCGACAGTGTCATGACGGTGCGGCGCATGGTGGATGCCGGCAGCGCGCAAGCCATCATGGGCAACCATGAATTCAATGCCATCGCCTGGCACACCACGGATCCATTGTTGCAACATAGTGAATACCTGCGCGTGCATTCTGGTGTGAAGGGGGAAAAGAATCGAAATCAACATGCTGCCTTTTTAAGGGAAGTGCAAGACAAGCCTGAATTGCACAAGGAAGTCATTGGCTGGTTCATGACCCTGCCGTTATGGCTGGATCTGCCGGGCATTCGCGTTGTCCATGCCTGTTGGCATCAAGGCTACATGGACGAACTCGCACCGCACTTGACCAGTAAAAATCAACTGACGCCTGAGCTGATCGAGTCTTCCAGCCGTGCGGGCAGCATGCCGTATGTGACGGTGGAAGCGCTCACCAAGGGGTTGGAGGTTCAACTGCCAACTGGTCACTCTTTTAAAGACAAAGACGAGCATG
>Ga0210041_1000492_pt1 | contig 42985 bp, 33 predicted proteins | sample CryGeymeta201503_FD_183973 | JGI IMG/M metagenome (GOLD analysis project Ga0210041, IMG submission 183973) | Groundwater microbial communities from Crystal Geyser aquifers in Utah, USA - Crystal Geyser metaG 2015-03 (SPAdes) (version 2) | ecosystem: Environmental > Aquatic > Deep subsurface >... | reverse complement strand
CAAAGAAAGGAACACCTTCTGTCCCAAGCCGTACGTGACGGTCATGTGCGGGATCTGGAAAGTGCTCCTTTACTAGTTGAAACATAGAAAAATGTTTCAAAAAAAACTTGACTATTAACGGTATAACTTCAATTCGTTCAAGTGAAGTTATACGTTTTTAATTTTTGGGCTCCTCTTCGGTCGAGATGACTTAAGGATTAATTCAAAATTTAGAATTTTAGAATTTTAATAAGTCTTTATGACTCACTAATTCACCTTGTTTAAGAGTGTCGTTTATAATTTTAAGAACAAGATTCTTTGCTAATCTTGTTGGATCATTCAGTGTTCCCAAGTCAAAGGCTTGTTGAAAATGTTCAACTAATGGAAAATTGGCTTTTTCCGTAGAACGAATGATAGCTTGCATGTTGGTATCTGTTTTACCGGGATCAAACAGTATCATTTTTACGGGATACTTTTCTCGACTTTGTTCCAAAGCAGTAGTTGCGGTGAAATAATGTAAAGCTACTTTTGAAGAGCCATATAAAGCCCAACCTTCAATAGGTTGATTAGCAGCACCTGAACCCACATTAATAATCATTTTATTGCTTATTTGTTGGCTTAATGCTACCATAAAATCAACTGAAAATTTAATAGGGTTTACCAAATTAATTGCAAAATGTTCAGAAATTGCTTGAGTGTTTTGGAGTTTCACAACAGGGAGAATAGGTTCAAGAACACCCGCATTATTAATTAAAATCCATTTTTCGACAGAATTTCCAAACTTATCAATTACACTATTTAATTCAGATCCAAAAATTTTAACGGCATCAGATTTGGCGAGATCGCAATAGATATGTTTACAATTTAAATGAGTTAAAGGAATTTTTGAACGACTAAAGTTGATAATATAAAAATCGTTTCTCACAAATTCTTTAGCAAGTTCTAAACCGATCCCTTTACTACCACCAGTTATGAATACAATTTTTTTTTCCATTTTTGAATGTTGTTTTTCAATAATTTACTAATAGGTGTCTGATAACCCGTTTAAATAAAATGAAGTCATATCATAACTGTCCATTTTTGTAAATACAGAACCTGAAGCGGTAGGTCGAGTCGAAAATAGTGAAAATTGTCCTATTTCAATGCTTTCATCAATTGAATTTTCATGTTCATTTAACCAATCTTGAACCTCATTCTTATTACAATTCAAAAGACGAGCAATGCTGATATGAGGTCGGAATCTGTTTTGTAACTTTAGATTTGGATGAAACATACTTATAGTTGCATTTATTTCTCCTTGCAATTCAAAAAGTGCTTTATTTGGTTCAATTAATGCTACTAAAACATGTGGTTTATTAGTTTCACTATAAAAGACTTCAAATTTATTAAGCCGGATCGTAATTGGTCTAAAATGAATATACTTAAGCTGTTGTTTTATTTGTCTATACAGGTAAACATTAACTTCCCCGAAATAGACTAAGGTACAATGATAGGTCTGAGGATTTAACCAACGAACCTCATACATTTCTTTTTTAATATCAAACAATTGACTCGAAATCTTTTTTGTAAAGTCCAAGGCTGTGAATAATCGAAGCATAATTAGAGTTAATAAAAATAAACTGATTTTATAATTTAATAATATTTATGTAATATTTTTTTAGTAAATAATCTGGAAGTTTAGTTTTCAACGTTGAGTCAAATCTAAAAGCATTTTTTAACAAACTATTCTGCAAATTCGAAGGATTTGGAAAAATGCAGATTAAAATCGAATGCTGGAAAAGTGCTTAAATTTAGATTAAATAGAATCTAAATAATTTCAAAAATCAATTAATTTAATTGCTTTCCTACCTAGTAAAGCAGTACTTTTTACTCAACATTAATATGATTTGAAAATGACCTTAACACAACTTACTTATATTGTAGCGGTTGACACCTACCGACATTTTGCTACAGCTGCTGAAAAATCTTTTGTAACCCAACCAACATTGAGTATGCAAATTCAAAAACTCGAAGATGAATTAGGCGTGTTTATCTTCGACAGAAGCAAACAACCTGTTATACCAACAGAAGTTGGGGCAAAAATTGTGGAGCAAGCTAGGTTAATTTTAAAAGAAGCTTCACAAATTCAACATATAATTGACAATAATAAAGATGAGCTTGATGGAACATTCAGAATAGGCATAATCCCGACTGTTGCTTCTAGTTTAATTCCGCGCTTTCTGCACTCCTTCACAAAAAAATACCCTGGTATTCAATTAATTTTTGAAGAGTTATTAACACGTGATTTATTAAATAAATTACAAGAAGATCAAATTGATGCTGGAATAATAGGAACTCCGTTACCGGGGAACCAATTTAAAGATTTACCGCTCTATTTTGAGCCATTTGAAGTTTATTTGTCTCATAATCACCCATTATTAGAAAAATCTGTTTTAGAAATGGATGATTTAAATCCAGAAGAAATGTGGTTATTAAGCGAAGGGCATTGTTTGAGAGATCAAAGTATTGACTTATGCAAGAAAATCAAATCTCAACGAGATCGTTCGGTTTCTTTTGAAAGTGGAAATTTAGAAACCCTCATTAAAGTTGTTGATAAAGGTTATGGAAGCACAATTTTACCTTATTTATCTGGTTTAGCTTTACCGGAAGATGTAAAAAAAGAACAAATACGTTCATTTTCAAACCTACACTTAGGAAGACATGTCCGCCTAGTTTTTGGAAGATTATACACTAAAAACAAAATGTTACATGCTCTACGCGATCATATTTTAAGTACTATTCCAAAAGAACTAATTCTTTAGGAATGGATCAGTTCTCCTACAAATGGTTTTTATTAGGATATTTTATTCTATCTGGTGTATTTACTATTCAGGGTTTGCTTTTCATGTTCTCCCCAGCTCATTATGTGAATAGATTACAAAAATATAAGGCAATTGAGAAAGCTCCATCTAGCTTGATAAAAATAATTAGATATATGTTTTTATTTGGCTTACTAAGTTTTATTTTTGCTTTTTTCCCTTTCAAAATTCAGCATTTATTATATAGTTTTTGGGTTTTTACCATGGTTTTTATAACTGGCAAAACGCTTATTAATTGGCAAGGGTTTTGTAAATACTGGGAAGAAAATTCAAATAAATTAGATGTGTTTTTTCAAAAACTTGGGGGATTTTTTTTAATTATTGGAATTGCAACCTTTGTTATTTTATTGTACTCTATTTAAACAAGCACCTTCCTTGGAGGAATTAAACAGCAGATTTATGAATTAGATTAAGAGATTGGGATTTTGCTTTGAGCCATGATTTAATTGAATTCACGACTTCTAAGCCAATTTCAGAACGATCTAAATAGTGATAAGCTTTTTCAAATTCATGAAATTCTTTTGTGCTTGCTAACGAGTCCGATTCGGATTGCTTTAGCCAAAATGAATCAGCCAATTGATCATTTTTACCCCATCCTATCCAAATTGGAGTAACTAATTTATCCCAATTTTTTAAAATGGTTTTTCCAGAATTTATAACAATACCTGCAGTTTTTGCCGAGACTTTTCCATAATCATCATCCCAATCTGGAATTTCCGCATAAAGTCTTTCGGTATCTGCCACTAACATATTCGCTTGTAAGGTCAGCACATTTAAATGAGATGTAAAAGAGTTTACATATAGAATAGAATCTAAGATTACTTTGGGGAAACGTGTTGAAAGTTTAATGATTGGAGCCCAAAGACATAATCCAGAAAAGAACAATTCAGGTCTTACTAATTCATTTACTACTAACAAATTAGCCCCAAATCCCATTCCAAATCCAAACCAATGAGTCGCATTTACTTGACTTTTGAACCAATCTATCATCAAATTTAAGTCGGCTAATAAATCGTCAAGTGAAATCCACTTAGCTCGAAGTCCACCAGATCTTCCATGTGCTACTAAGTCAAAGGCGCAAACAATAAATCCTTGTTTTACCAATTCTGTGGCTAACCATTGATATCGATAACTATTATCTCCATAAGAATGAATAAGCAAAACAGCTTTGTCCGTTTCAAAATCAGGTTCCCAGATATATGTCTGTAAATGAACTTCCTTATGATTTACAACAACTTCTTCTTTCATGCCCCAATGTTACCAATTTTTCTGTTTTAAATTGGAAGAAAAACGCTTTCTTATCAAAATATTCGTAAACGATTACTTAAATCTCCAAGTTATTGATTTTTATACCAATGAAGTTAACCAACTCTATACTAATTTTTTATCGAGTATGTTAATAATTTTAGTCTAAAATACTTTTAACCTGAGTTAGGGTTAAGGTTTATTACAATAATTTTAATCAAAAATTTGAATACGCATTGGAGAGCTCAAATTCGGACTTCGTATCTAAACAAATTTCACTAGTTTTTGCAAAAAGAATCATCCGTACACAGACATTGGGTCTAAGTTCAATATCTTTTTACGCCATAAGCAGTTCTTTTGTAAAGTTTATTTCTAGGCCAGAGATACTGGGTTAGAGCCCAGTATGACGAATTTTATTTTTTCCTGTTTTCATTTTAATTTCTTATCCCGAACTCAGGTTTTTAGTAATAATTTCGATTCTCTTAAATGCAACCTTGGAAATATTTCGACCTAAAAATCTATAATGAGTTGATCTTTAACAGTTGACAAGTAATTTCATATCTCATTCCTTAAATCAAGAAAAAACGGGAATAATTAGCACCTTAAAGTCGTATCTTTAACTTTTAAACTTAATCTATTTTAATGAAATTTTTAAAATTTGCTGGTGTATATCTTGGCTTTGTTCTACTTATATTTGTCATTGTTATTGGTTGGAATTTCAAAGAATTTACTACTGTTTTTGAAAATTCAGACGGTCTAACTGAAGGAAAAGAATTTGTTGAAAAAACCTATTCTTTGGGTGGATTGGCCGATTATATTGCAGAATCACCTGATTTAGTTTCTGTTTATTCCAGTGAACTGCAGACTGGTAAAGTTGAAATTCAAATAAACGCTGATGTTCCAAGGCCATTAGGAGCTTTAAGTTCTGTATTTTTAACTATTCATGCTCTACGTGAGTTTGATAAAAACCCTAAACAAGCTTATTCGCCAGTTGATATCGATTCTATCGATGCCTTTTTTATCCCCAATGTATATCGCTCAATTCATGAAAAGTCGATGAGCATATTGCACTCTAAAATGCAAGAAAATAATGGCAAACTTGAGTTGAAAGAACTTTTACCAGTACTGACTCAATACAATAGCCAAGCAATTTATGATTATTTATTAATGCGTTATGGGCTTGAATCTATTCAGCAAACTGCTGAATTATTTGGATATTCAGCTCCTTTACCCTTGTTACCTTATAGTGGAATTGCAATACAAATTCACCCAATTGTTCAACATAAATCATTTGAAACTATTTATGAAGAATTAAGCAGCTCTGATTCCATTTTTACGAATAATGTGTTTCTCTCAAGCCATGCTTATATTCATAATGCAGGTTTTCGTAAGAACGTACAAGACATTTTTACCAATCATCAAATGGGAATTTCTTTTCTACAAGAGAAAAAATCCTATGGTTTATACATCATGGCCAAACCAATTGATTTAACAACGATGATTCGTAATTTTTTAAAATCAGATCAGATATCAAAACTAACAAAACAAGCCTTTTTAGATATTTTATCCTGGCCGATGACAGACCGATCAATAAAGCATTGGTTTCATTTTTACGCTGGAATTTTTGAAAGTAGAATGGCTCTTTCATCAGGAATTGATATTGCAGCAGCTCAAGATCGCAATGATACTTTAATTCAGACCGTAATTTTCGACAGAATTCCAATCGCATTTTGGTTTCATATGTCGAGTAAGTTTATAAATCTTGACTATCAAAGACGTATTTCTTGGGATTTAGAGTTGAGAAACCGATCACTAGGAATTAAACCAAAACAAGCGAATTAATAGCTAATAAGATTAGTTTGATTGACTTTTTAAATCAATTTCTATATCTAATAGGCACCACTCAATACGTGTTTAATTCAGTTATTCAAAAATTAAGGAATGAAAACAGATGCTAAATAGTGAGCATTTCATTAAAACTTCTAAAAGTAAAACAGTTGTTGATATCTTTTTCACAATTAAATTTTCCATTGATTATCGGATCTTATTATTATAATACACTTAAAGATGGAATAATAAGTCCACTCCCAAAATCGAATTTGACTTTTGTTGACCATTCATGTCTTGTTAAATTGCCTATTATTCTGTTGAAAATAGTTTTCAGAGTCAATTCCATAATAAGAAATTATAAAAGTTCTAGTAAACTTTGTTTTGACCGTGTATATTTAAGGTAATCGTATCCGAATAAACAGGAGATTCTATGAAAGAATACTTAACCGATAAAATGGATGCTGTATTAGCTCATCAATTACAGCACTTGCAAAAGGAACTTCAATCGATGCGAATAACACCGAAACCCTTTATAACGATTTCAAGAGAATTTGGCTGCGAAGGTTTTCCACTTGCGAAACGCCTATCAGAATTATTATCTACTGAAACAATTAATTGGAACGTTTATGGCCATGATAGCATACGCAAACTTTCCTTAAACGACGATATTTCCGAAACCCTTTGGGAAACAATTCCTGACGAAACAAGAAATGTATTTACCCAATATTTAGATGCTACGTTAGCGGATAAACCAACAGATTTTATGCTATTTAGAAAGATGGCAAAAAGTGTCAAAGTTTTATCCACTTCTGGCCATGTAATTCTTGTTGGTGCCGCATCATCAGTTCTTACCAAAGATTCAAACTATGCATATCACTTTAGACTAATTGCATCTGAGGAATTCAGAATTCAACGTATAGTTGAAATGGGCTTTTCTCCTAAGGAAGCTAAAGTATTAGTAAAAGAGCGCGACGAAAAACGTGTACATTTCGTTAAACAATTTACGGGAGTCGATATTCGGAATCCGTCTATTTACACAGCCACGTTTAACAACTCCTTGCTTAGTGTCAACGAAATTTCAACCATGGTTTTATCATTAATACAACAACGAATACCTGAATTTGCATGAAAAAACTGCTGCTAATGTACTGGTTAATTCCAATCTATCTACTTTTTTTAAGTTCTTATGAATTATTGACCTATATCGGAATTCAATCAACCAATAAAGACGGAGTATCACTTATTTCCAGAGTGGACTATCTGAAAATTAAGAATATGCAAGCTCAGTCTAATGGTGTAATTGATATTTCATTTACAGAAGAAAATGGTAAACATCACACGAAAAGAATGACATTACCTGTACAATTAGCAGCTCAATTACAAGAATTAGCCATGATTCCAATTCGTTATAAAGAGAATAGTTTCATGCCCATAGTTTTTATGCCGACCTATGAGTTTCACTACAAAATGGTTTTAATGAATCTAGCTATTTCATTTTTCAGCTTTTTAGCCGTATTGTGGGGAGGATTTAGAATAAATCGTTATGTTTTTAAATTGAGTTCTACAGAACTACTAGATAAACAAGTAAAACAGGCTTGGGAAGAAGCAAAACAAATGGAAAGCCATTTAGCATGAGTGGAGTTTTATATCTAATTCCAACGCCACTTGGTAAAGTTTCAGCCGATAAAAGTCTCCCATCTACCGTAATTTCTCTCATTCATGAATTAAAATACTTTGCTGTTGAACAAGTAAAAACTTCCATTCAGTTTCTGCAATCTATAAAGCACCCTGTAAATGAATTTGAAATGAATTTTATAGTTATAAATAAACAACAAAAAGATTCTGAACAAGACCTTGAAGTACTGAACGTATTACTTTCAGGAGAATCCGTTGGTTTGATGTCGGAGGCGGGTTGTCCAGGAGTTGCCGATCCTGGTTCTCAATTAATACGTTTAGCTCATGCAGCTGGAATTCGAGTTATTCCACAAGTTGGACCAGCATCCATGATTTTGGCATTAATGGCATCTGGTTTTAATGGGCAAAAATTTCGTTTTAATGGCTATTTAAATAGAGATCATGAACGCAGAAATGAGGACTTAAAACAACTTGAAATGGCTTCTCTTCAATTTGACCAAACGGAATTATTTATGGAAGCACCTCAGCGTAATCTTACCTTACTAAAAGATGCAATAGCTATACTACAAAATGAAACCCGATTATTGGTTGCCTGCCAAATTACTCTTCCTGATGAACTTATACTATCTAAAACAGTTGCAGAATGGAAGAGAACAAAATTACCTGAAATAGAAAAAAAACCTTGTATTTTTGGCCTATATGGAGAGCCTGCTTTTAGAGTTAAGCCAGCAAAAAAGCAGGCTATTACAAAAGTTAAACGCTGGTAAATAGTATTCCCCTAAAATTTATTAACTAATTTTAAAGTATGAAATCCTTGATTAAATTCTTATTCATTTCCATTTTTGCTGTAAGCTTATTGAATAGCTGTATTGAACTTTCAAAAAATACCCCTTTAAAACAAATAGAAATTACGACTGACCCACTTACACGATTATTAGAAGGGAACAAACGACTTAATGAAAATCATATTCTACATCCAGATCAGGGTGTTAGCTATATTAGGAGTTTAGACAAAGGGCAACATCCTTTTGCCGTTGTAATTGGCTGTTCCGATTCAAGAGTGCCACCCGAACTTTTATTCGACCAAGGATTTGGAGATTTATTTGTAATACGAACTGCTGGAAACATAATTGGTGATTATGAAATTGGAAGTATTGAATATGCAGTTGAACATTTACATTCACCCATAGTTGTAGTTTTAGGTCATCAAAACTGTGGGGCAATTTCAGCTTACACAGAGCATTTAAATGATACCGTTCCTGGTCACATTCAAAATCTAATTGATTATATTAAAGACGAAACAGAAGAAAAAAGTCTTGATAAAAATAGCCCGAACTTTTTGCATGAATCCATTTTGGCGAATATCAGACATGGAGTAAATATTTTAAACACATCGGAGCCAATTATGAAGAAATTGGTTGAAGAAAAAAAAGTACGCATTGTTGGAGCTATTTATAATCTCGATAATTCTACTGTAGAAATTGTGAACTAATGTTAATTAAAAACACAAAAATATTTCCAAAGCATACGGTAATAAGTCTTGCTGTTTTTGTTTTTTTAATGATTATTACTCAATTTTTAGCTTATCAAAACCATCTTTTATTCAAATCTAAAATAAATAATTACTTATATACAGAACTAGATAAATTAGAATCAAGCATTTTTAATATTTTGAATGCTGCTGAATCTGCAATGAGTACCTTGTCTTATGTTGTTCAAACCGACACGTCACGTGAAAAATTTAATTCAATATGTGAAGTATTATTAAAGACGAATCCTAACCTAGATGCTCTAGAACTTGTTGACTCAAATGGTGTCATTATTGCTGTGAATCCACTTAAAGGCAATGAAACCGTAATTGAGTACAATATCTTAAGAGATACGTTGAGAAACGAAGAAGTATTAAAGGCCATTAAGAAAAAAGATGTTTTTTATGGAGGTCCATTTCAATTAAAACAAGGCGGAGTTGCCATTGTTGGTAGAAATCCGATTTTTTTAGATGATGGCACTTTTATTGGACTTACGGCAGTTATAATACATATTAACACACTTATTAAACAAGTTGAGTCACAAGTAACAAACAAAGATATCTATTTCCAGTTTTCAAAAATAAATCCTGTTACCGAAAAGGAAGTGTTTTTCTTTCCAAATAGAGAAAAGTTAAATAAGTCTAAGGCATTAAGTCATTTCATTAGCGAAGGAGATTGGCGTATCTATGCACAAATTGCAGATCCTCTACCCTATCTAGCAAATGTAACCTTTCCAATAATAGGTTTAATACTATCCATTATTGGTTCCTACTTGGTAAAAATCCTACTCAAACAACCAATGAAATTAGAATTAATGGTTGAACAGAAAACAAATGAGTTATTTGAGCATCAAAAAAAATACAAAAATTTACTTGAGCATAGTACAGATGCTGTCCTCGTTATAAATGATGCATTTAATATAACCTTTGTTTCAAAATCTTTTGAGAATATGTTTGGCTACCATGAATCACAGACATTGAAACAGTCTTTTGATTTCTTTATCCATAACGAAGATATCGAATTTGTAAAAATAACCTTGTTAGAGACTCAAAAATTAGCTTACTCTGAATTAAACCAAGTAAGTTTTAGAATTCAAACTAAAGCAAATAAAACACTTTGGGTTGAGGCAACGTTTTCGAATTTATGCAATCAAAATGAAATAAATGGCATTGTTGTAAACATGCATAATATAACCGAACGAGTTCATTATTTGGAAGAACTTCAAAAGCAAAATATTCAACTAAAAGAAATTGCTTGGACACAGTCTCATATTGTTCGAGCACCACTTGTTCGTATTATGAGTTTAATCTATTTAATAAATGAGATAGAACACGAAGAAATTAAGAATTCAGAATTGCTTGGACATATCTATGACTCGGCGGTTGAATTGGATAAAATAATAATAGAAATAACAAAAAAAGCCGAGCGCTTAGACTTTGGCCATTCCAATAATAGCTTTTGAGAAATCCATTGAATTATCAAACTATAAAAACCTATTTAAGTAAACTAGAACAAATTCCCATAGTAGCTTATGTACTAAAGTGGATTCTATTTGCCACTATCATTGGTTTATTTGCTGGGAGTTTTTCTGCCTTTTTTCTAATCTCGTTAAATAGTGTAACTGAATGGAGAGTTTCAAATACATTCATTATATGGTTTTTACCCCTTGGTGGATTAATGATAGGCTTAATCTATCATTATTTTGGTTCAGACGTTGTTAGAGGAAATAATCAGCTTTTTGATGAATTTCATAATCCTGAAAAGATTATTCCTTTCAAAATGGCTCCCCTAATACTTTTCGGAACACTAGCTACTCACTTGTTTGGAGGCTCTGCGGGTCGCGAGGGAACTGCCGTACAAATGGGAGGAGCCATTGCCGATCAGTTTACAAGCCTATTTAAGTTGAAAAAGAGAGACCGAAAAATAATTTTAATAATGGGAATTAGCGCTGGTTTCTCATCTGTTTTCGGAACTCCCCTAGCTGGGTCAATCTTTGCGTTAGAAGTTTTAATAATTGGAAGAATTCGACATGATGCCATTTTACCGAGCTTACTAGCAGCAGTAATTGGAAATTATATTTGCACATTATGGGGTGTTGATCACATTCATTATGTAATAAATACGGTTCCAGATTTGTCCATTTTTACTTTTTCTTGGTCTATTCTGGCTGGAATGTTATTCGGCTTAACCGCATTACTCTTTTCAAAATCTTCTCAATATTGGTCAAATTTATTTACAAAAGCTATTTCTTATGCTCCATTACGTCCTTTTATTGGTGGGATTTTTTTAACAGTATATTTTCTTTTATCTGGGTCAGATAAATTTTTAGGTTTAGGCGTTCCAGTTATTGTCTCATCATTTAATGAACAACAAGAAGTGTGGTCATTTTTATTAAAACTAATTTTAACCACATTTACCTTAGGTTCTGGCTTTAAAGGTGGTGAAGTAACCCCGTTATTTTTTATAGGTGCAACATTAGGAAATGCATTGGTATGGATTGTTCCACTTCCTATGGATTTATTAGCGGGTATGGGTTTTGTTGCTGTTTTTGCTGGCGCAACAAACACTCCAATTGCTTGTATTTTTATGGGAATCGAATTATTTGGAGCAGATAGTGCGGTTTATATAAGTTTAGCTGTAATTATAGCCTATTTATTTTCTGGACATTCAGGGATTTACTCTTCTCAGGTAATTGGAAACCCCAAACTGAATATATTTATCCGTAAAAAAGGGAAAACTCTAGATGAACTCAAGACTCGAACATGAAAAAGAACAAGATTCGGTTTAACCTCAGCCAACTAATTCTTGCAAACTTATGAAATAGCGATAATTTCGTTGTTTTGTTTCCCTTGAAAGTTCATTAAGTATCTCTTCATCTTTAATGGTTGTTCTCTTTAATAAATCATCGATACTATCCAAATCTAATATCTCAATAGATTCAAGCCATTGTTCTTGTTCAGAATCAAAAGTCATTAAAATAGCGGCAGCTACATGTTGCAGAGATAATTGATCTAGTGTTTCTTGAGTATTAACATCAGGTTTACTAATCATCTGAACAACTCTTGCTGTTTCATTCAATAACTCGTTTTTGGATAATGGTTTACTCAAAAATCCATCAAAACCCATTTCTAAAAATTCCATACCATTTTTATTTAATCCAAATGCGGTTAAGACTACGATTGGTGTTAATTTAGCAGAATCGATTTTTCTGATTTCATCCATCGTTTCTTTACCATTTAACTCAGGCATTAAATAATCCATCAAAATTAAATCGTACAAATTTTGTTCTACATATTCTATTGCTTCTTTCCCAGATTCTGCAACGTCAACATGCATATTATGCTGTTGCAACATTTCTTTAGCCATTTCCCTATTGGTTGGAATATCATCGACTACAAGTACATTTAAACCTTCATAATGCCATCTTTCACCGCTCTCATTAGGTTCTAAATCCATCACCAATTCATATTCAATGGGCAACATAATTTCAAATGTACTCCCTTTACCGATTGTACTTTCAACAGAAATTTCACCACCGATAACTTCACAAAGCTTACTAGTTATGCTTAAACCAAGTCCTGTGCCTATCTTGTGCTCATCATCGACTTGATGAAACGGCTCAAATATGGTCATTTTGTGATCATCAGAAATCCCTACTCCAGTATCTGCCACTCGTAATTGTAAGGTACATCGCAGATTATCTTTAAAATTAAACGCTCTTACATGAAATGAGACCGAACCGCTTTCAGTAAATTTTATTGCATTCCCAATTAAATTTATTAAAATTTGTTGCAATTTAGATGGATCTGACTTAATGTATCGGGGAACAGAACTTCCAAATTCAAAATCAAAAATGAGTTGTTTATTTTGACAATCTAAAGAAAACATAGATTCCAGCTCATAGCACATGCTCATAAAATCGAAGGTTTGCTCTTTAAGTTCTTGTTTGCCCGCTTCAATTTTTGAAAAATCTAACACATCATTTATCATTCTTAATAAATGATTACCACTTTTATACATGGTTTGAATAAAATCGCGTTTTCTTCTTGGTATTTCATCATCATTTTGCAAAATTTGGGCAAAGCCTAGTATCGCATTTAAGGGTGTTCTCAATTCATGTGACATACCTGCTAAGAACATAGATTTCGCTTTATTCGCTTCAATTGCGGCTTGTTTCGACTCAACTAAAGCAGCCTCATATTCTCGAATTTCAGTAACATCTCTTGCAATGGCAATAAGTTGAACGTTTCCTTTTTCATCGTTAAACACGGTAGTTGTTGAAACACTAATTATCCGATAGTTCCCATCGGCATGTAGCATTCTAAATTCAATAGTTAGAATTTCATTTGTATGAAAAGCGTTAATAACACTTGCTTTTACTCGTTTATAATCGTCGGGGTGGACTAATTCAAATATTTTTAAGGTGTAGATATAGTCCACGGTGTAACCAAGAAGCCTGCTAATACTTGGGCTCAAATAACTTACAAATAAATCAGAGTTCATAACGATAATTGTATCTGCCACATTTTCTGATATCATTCTAAACAATGCTTCACTTTTTGACAACTCTTTCGTTTTTTCTAAAACGGCCACTTGTAACTCATTTTTCCTTTTTTGAACTCGGGATACATAAACAGAAAGTGAACTAACAAAGATGATAATAAGTAAAGATCTAAACCACCATGTAAGCCAAAATGGAGGGAGGACTACTAGATTTAGCAACTTTTGTTCACCACTCCAAACTCCATCCGTATTTGTTCCCTTCACATACAACGTATAATCACCTGCATTTAGATTTGTAAATTGAATGAAGAAGCGATTTCCAATGTACACCCATTTAGTGTCAAATCCGTCCAATTTATAGGCGAATTCACTATCATTAGCGGTTGAAAAATTAAATGAAGTTAGATTAATGGAAATAGAGAGGTCATTAGGCGTTAAAACTAAGGTTGAGTTCTTACTATCAAAAAATGGATACACATGTTCATTATTTAAGGTAACTTTTGAAATAGCAATTGTATCATGTTTATTCGAAATTTGCATTTTCGTGGGATTAAAATAGTTAAATCCGTTTATACCTCCGAAAAATAATAATCCCTTTTTTGTTAATAGTGAAGAATTGGAATTAAATTCATGACTTTGTAACCCTTCATTTGGTGTAAAATTAAGTATTCCATCTCTCCCATTTTTTGTAAAATCCACTCTTGATAAACCTCTGTTAGTACTTACCCAAAAGTATCCAAATCTATCATTTTCAACACTATAGATATAGGAATTTGCCAATCCTTCTGCCGTTGAAACGTACGATACTTTTTTTGTATTTGTATTAAATACGGTTATGCCATTACTCGTTCCAATAAACAAAATTGCTTTAAACGCTTTTAATGTGGTTATTTTAGTATCGCTTTCCTTAACGCCGTTCGAAAATGTACTAAAAGGGATACTAGTAAAATTTTCAAGTGAAAAAAGACTTAAACCACCACCATAAGTACCAACCCAAAATTGAGAATCTGAATGGCGTGCAAAGGCAAACATAAAATCGTTTGGTATGCTGCCATCCACTTTTGCATTTCTTACAAATCGTTTAATACTTTTCGTTTGTGGGTTTATGATAAACATACCTTTACCAATTGTACCTGCAACTAACGTAGTATCGTTATGAAGATAAAGGTTAGCAATAATTACTGGTTCATTGAGGAGTTTTAGTACTTCTGTAGTTTGTTTTTCTTTGTTAAATCGAACTAAACCTCGATCAGTTGCCAACCACAAAAATCGTTTATTAATATCTTTTTCGATGTCCCAAATTAAGGGAAACTCTTTTTGAACTTCAGGATTAATCATTAAAAACTCATTGTTTTGCATGTTAAATCTATGAATTCCACCTCCTCCAGTTGCAATCCAAATCGTTCCGTCTTCCTCTTCGTTAAATGAGCGAATCATATTATTTTTTAAACTCGTGAGTTTTTCTCCCCGTTTTATATGATTTACTTTATTTACTCTGTTATCAGTTTTACTAAGACCAAAACCTGAAGTCGAAAACCAAATGGTTTCATCCTTATCCTTAAATAAGGTATGGACATAATTGGAAGACAAACTATACGTGTTATTTAACTCATTTCTGTAATTATGATAAGTTTCAGTTTGTACATCAATTTCAAAGACTCCACTATTTATTGTTGAAATCCAAATACGATTATCAAGAACTAAAATTCCAGTAACTCTACCATTCAAAAGTGGCTTACCTTCTACTTTATAAACCTTTACTTGTTTTTTTTTATTTTTGGCATCGAAATAGTATAAACCTGAATTAGTTCCTAACCAAACAGTACCATTTTCTGATTTTGCAATAGCGTAAATAGGAGAATCTAACATCTCTACTTGAGTTTCGTTAGAAATTAACTCCTCAATGCTGTCTGAATTAATATGGTAGCTTACTAAACCCGTTTCAGTTCCAATCCAAAGTATATCATCATCCCCTTTTATAAGTATTCTACCTGTTTTCAACGCATCAGAATTGTTGATTACCATCTTTTTAAAGGTTTTAGTTTTTAAAGAATACTTAAATAATCCATCTTGTTCTCTAATTAACCAAATGGATTCTTCTACTTCATCATAAATAAAGTCTCTAAATAGACCACTCTTTTCTATTCCAAATGCAGCTAAATCAACCTTTATTACAATTCCATTTAAGCGATTAAACCAAAACAAATCACCATTTATCGTCGAAAATAACATTTCTTCGTTATTAGGAATCGCAATTAGGTTTAGAATATAATTATCGGTCAAGCTAGGATTTGAACTTCGATTCACTAAAATAAATTCTTTACCATCGTATCTGTTTAAACCATCTTGTGTTCCAAACCACATAAATCCTTTATCATCTTGAACAATTGTTGTTACATACGATTGAGACAAACCATCTTGAATCGACAAATGTTTAAAATGCCGTTGTTCCTTACTTTCTACCGAAATAAAAACAAAGAATACCAAAACCGAGAGATAACAGAAATATTTCATGAACTTGTTATCGAATACATTTAATAATCTGAGTCTGATATAAAAGCTAAAAACGAATGCGAAAAAATGATTAAATCGAACTTAAACTAAAACTCGGCTCTCTGTTTCACCAAAAAGATTATTTCATAGTTAATTTGATTTAAAGCTTTTACCGACAAATCGTTAAAAATATTATATCGATTTCATTAATTGAGTAATGTACTATAAAATTGAGAATATCAAAAGATTTAGCTTCCCTTTTATACATCATAATTTTAAACTAAAGTATTTCAATGATTTAGAAGTGAATTGTTTTATGAAATCAAAATTTGAAAAGTATTGCTTACCTTACCGTTGTTCATTCAACTAAAGTGAACTAATAGTTATTAAATCTCAATAAACAATTATGCGTTTAGGTATTGTAGCTGAAGATGATGATGTAGCAAAAGCCTGGGAAAACAGACTTCAACATCATATAAGTGTTAGAGAAGTTACCATTGTGAAAAAAAGTGACCATCTTCAGATAGTTGATGCTTGTTTAATTATTAAAAACAATGATTCAATTTATGACGATGCCGCATCTCTTATTCGAAGAGGAATGCACTGTTTTTTAATCAGTAAATTACCCACGCATAAAGAGCAAATAGAACGTTTATATCATTTTTCTGAAGAATCTGGAGTTTTTCTCCAACTGGCACATTGGATTTCTTATTCTCCAGCAACTCAATGGATTAACACAAAAATAAAGCATCCAACATTTATTCATATCGACCGACGCTTACCTTTGCATCAAATTAATGCTTACGACCATGCTTTTTCCAATTTGTGGATTGATGATTTAGCCTATTGCTTAAAAATAATGCGATCAAATGTTCACAAAGTTGAAGTCGGCTTCTCTGGAATTTCCCCACCCATGCTAACTAAAGCTTCTGATCAACAAGCTTCATCACTACCTCAATTACATCTTTTTATTCGTTTTGATAACGGTGGTTCTGCTTTAATTTTTATTGGAACTGGAGTTCATGAATTGAGCTACAAACGAATTATTAGTGACTCAAAAGTTCATATTGAACATGATGTTCTAAAATCTTCGGTTTTGGTGAACACACCTGATCAACATCATCATCTATTTCAGGAAACAAAACATTTTTTGGATGAAGAACCTGCCGATCGTGCCTTAAGTCTTTTTCTAAAATCAGTGCAAACCAAAACGGTACCAGAATATTCCATTTTTGATTGTTTAAAATTGACACGAGTTATTCAGCAGGTTGAAGAACGTGTTTTCAGAATGTATTAATGAGTCCACTTCATTAAATTAATCATTCCTTTTGCTCCCATACAAATACGGCCAATACGACGAATAGTTTACTAAAATCTATTTTTCGGCGTTCGTTCTTACTTCAATTTCCTATTTTTGTTATGCTTTACTTTCATTTTAAACTTTGAATCCTATTTTTAAAATCAATTTATTAAGCTCAAATATGTCCTTTTTAGCTTGTGTATTCCTTTTGATTTAATTTGATTTATTTTAATCATAGTCTGTTCACATCCGTGAATATCATAGGAATTTTTCTAAAAAAAAAGCCAAACTGATTACTCAAATTGGCTTCATATAAAACTTGAAACGAAATTTATTTGATTTTAACCAACTCAACTTTGAAAATTAAGGTCGCATTAGGACCAATATCTCTACCTTGACCGTTTGAACCATAAGCTAATTCACTTGGTATGTAAAGCATAATTTCGCCACCTTCTCCAATTAACTGAACGCCTTCTGTCCAACCTTTTATTACCTGATTTAAACCGAATTCAATAGTTTTACCACGTTTGTAAGAACTATCGAAAATGGTGCCGTTTAAAAGCGTTCCTTCGTAATGAACTTCTACTTTATCGGTTGCTTTTGGTTTTTTTGCAGAACCTGCTTTTACAATTTTATATTGAAGACCTGAAGCCGTTTCTTTAACTCCATCTTTGGTTTTATTCTCTGCTAAAAAAGCTTTTCCTTCTTCCATATTTTTTGTTCCTACTGAACTAATTTCTTTTGCTCTCTCTGCCATTGCTGCTGATCTATATTGTTCTACCATTGTTTTGATTTCTTCTTCTGTTAATTGTGGTGTTTTTTTTAAGGCGTCTTTCATTCCTAGTACAAACTGATCAATGTCCATTTTATCTAAGCTTCCGATTGCACGAGGAATTTGCTGACCTAAATCATAACCGACACTATAGCTTTTTTTGGAAGCATCATCCGATTTTAAAGACTCGTTATTTGCTGATTTATTACATGCAAAACTCATTGCAATAAGAACTGTACTCAGAATTAGTTTTTTCATAATTGTATTTACTACTGTTTTGATAAAATTTGTTAGTTATTAAAGAGATATCTCAATCTGACTATTCAGTACAAGTGAGCACAGATTTTAATCTCAATCAATTTATTGAGGCTAAAATAACGATTCAACACATAAAAGTGTACTCAATTTAAAATTTTCCAATTTATCCGTTTAATCTAAGACTGTAAAACGGTTTGGTATTGCTTTTTTTATTCGAGTTCTAGTTTACTTTCCTTCTAAACGCAACTGTTCCTAAATTTTTCCTTTTTGTAAAACTTGATTCACCACACTGAAATGTTTCCACATCTTTGAGTACGTGAATGAAATTTAAATAAAGAGTTCACTAAAAAATTTGATTTTTGGGGGATTTCGCCCTTCCAAAACTTGCAAATTAGCCGAATAGTTTGCTAAAATTTATTTTTGGTATAAACTCAAGGTAAATGTTTATTTAATTAGAAAAATTAAAGCCTTGTAAAAATGTACTTTACCATTATTATCCATAGAATTCCATAATTCAATTAGAAGCTAAACATTTATTCTAAGTTCCACTTAATAGAAAAAAAAACAAATCGGGTTTTTAAATTAAGACCTTGTAGTTATTCCTTTAATAAGCTTTTTTAAACCGCTACATTTTGTATTTTTCAGAAAACAAATAAGGATCTTTGTACATGGAAGTAATTCGAATTAAACAAGTTGATGCGTTCACAAGAACACCATTTTCAGGAAATCCTGCTGGAGTTGTACTCGATGCCGACTTTTTGGACACAAAAACAATGCAGAAAATTGCAATGGAAATGAATTTATCAGAAACAGCTTTCGTTCTTGAACCAACCCACGCTGATGCTGATATTCGAATTCGTTGGTTTACTCCTAGCCAAGAAGTACATCTTTGTGGTCATGCAACTATTGCAGCTTTTCATGTCTTAGCCGAAGAAGGAAGATTTGAATTAATTGTAGGAGAACCACAAAGTTTTGTTGTTGAAACCAAATCAGGAAACCTTATTGTTGATGTAGAGTGGTTGAATCATCATCCTTATATAAAATTCACCTTACCTATTCCTGTTTTTTACCCATATCCTGGTGATATTTCACAACTTTGTGGTTCATTAGGACTCGCAGAAGTTGAACTTAGCCGTAAAGTTAAGCCAATGATTACAAACAACGGATACTGTTTTGTTCCAATCACACATTTTGACAGTCTTAAAACGATAGATCCAAATAGAACATTATTAGCTGGTTTAGATGAATTATACGATTTAAAAGGTTTTGCAGCGGTTACTATGGATACTGGAGATAAAGATATTGATTGGCATATGCGCTTTTTCGCTCCAGGTTTAGGCGTTTTTGAAGACGCAGTAACAGGAAGTGCAAACGGACCAATGGCGGCTTTTTTATATTTGAACGGTTTAGTAGATACCACAAAACAATTTTTTGAATTTAAAGCATCTCAAGGTCGTTTTGTAAATAGAACAGGATATGTAGATGTATTATTACAAACAGATGAGAATGGAATAAAAGAAATTCAAATCTGTGGGGAAGCAGTAACAGTAATGGAAGCTAATTTATTTCCTGATGCAGGTAAAGCAAGAAAGTTCTAATATTAATTACGCTAAAATCACTCTATACCTAGTTAACTAAACGAATTTATTCGTATTCTCTTAAAAAAAAAGGGATTTCACAGAATTTTATTTATAAGAATTTCCAATAATCAAACATTAGGTTAAATTATTTTGTACCTTAATGTACGGTAAATAAGAATAATTCATTATTTATCATTAAATTAACAGATTAATTAACATCTAAATTTACTGCACAGGAGGCCGACCGTCATGAGGGCAAAAATGTACGAAAAATATTACAAAATGGGATTAAGTCATGATTTATTCAAAACCATGCATCTTAAAAAACCCAAAAAACGCATAAAAACGTTTTATTATCTATTAATGTTAGTAGTGTTGTCTATCGCTTTGTTACTCTTCTAAGCTTTACTAATCGTTCGATTTATTTGCTTTTTTATAGAGCTTTCCAATTGTAAGCATTCTGTTTTTTATTTTAGTGATGGGGAATTTTTCGACAAAATCTTTTAATTGAACAATTGTCCAAGTAGTACCTTCCAATTTTACATCCACAATCATAAAATCACCTAAAAACATGGTGACAGAAGTTTTATTCTTAGATAAATAGATATGAGTGTCGTAACCTGAGAGTTTCTCACTTCTATTCACTTCTTTTGAATTGTCTAAATTATAGGACTCAACGGCTTGTTCACGATAATAATCTGGGTTAATACTATAATCTTGCATTTTGAAATGAATAACTCGAATGGGAACAGATTTATCATAATATAATTGAGTAAGCTCAAATGTATATTGAGGATGTACATTTGGCGTTTCAAACATGGGCTTATCCTTTATAAGGGTGTCTGAAACTGAAGGCAAAAACGTTAACAAGGTATCGATATGAGCCCTAATGATATGAGATTGTGAAAAACTTGCTTGCACACTGAAAAAAAGTATAATTAGGGTGTAAAGGAGTTTGTTCATATTCTTACATTACGTTTTCACGGAAATATAATTTAGATTATTGGATTATGACAGACAAACAATTTCCAATTGGAAAATTTACCTACACAGGCCTGTTAGACGAACACGCAAGACTTCATGCTATTGAATTAATTTCAACTCTTGGAAGCAGACTTAGTGAGTTATTATCGGGCTATTCTGATCACTTAATGGATACTCCTTATAGGCCAAATGGTTGGACTGCAAGGCAAGTTGTACATCATTTATTCGATTCTCATGCTACTGCTTATATGCGAATTAAATTTGCACTAACGCAAGACAATCCTACCATAATGGCTTATAATCAAGACGATTGGGCAGCTTTAGCGGACTCAAAAATGCCTGTTCACGTTAGTGCATCAGCTATTGGTGGACTTCAAGCTCGCTTGGGATTTTTATTGGCTTCTTTGAATCATGAAGATTTTGAAAAAACACTTCAACATCCCGAGAGAGGATCAATCACTATTGATTATTTAACAGCGCTATATTCATGGCATGGAGAACATCATTTAGAACATATTCGTTTATCTCTTCATGATTAATACAGATTAACGAATACACTGAGTTCGGGATAAGGAAAAAGATACTATCAGGTATAATAAATTTCATCATTCTGGGCTTGACCATAATCTTTGCTTAATTTTGGATTTAATTCGAGATAGCATTTTAAGGTTTTTCAAATCGTTTTAAGTTGCCTTCGGTATAACTGGGAAGCTATAGTACATTATACATTGTTTAATATAGATTTTGATTAAACTTATTCAAATAAATCTTAACCCGAACTCAGGCCACTTGTTCTTATCCTATAATTCAAAAGCTTCAACTTAGTTTGTTTGAAACTTTTTTTTTGAATATAACCTTAGGTTTTCATTTTACATTACTACCAACTATTGGTTAGCTACATTTGTCTAGAATTCATTTTAACGCAAATTATTCAACGTAATCACTATTTAAAAGCACGTTATGCTCACGCAACTCGAATTGAATCAACATTAACCAAGTCTTTTAGGCTTAGTTTTGTATGCTCTAGCATTTATTACTAATAAAAATATTTTGCAAAATCGACTTTGAATAAAGAGTCTATTGTCTTAATTTTAAAGTAATCAAAATCCTCACTACTAAACAATTATTTGGAGGCTGTTATGAGTCAACATAAATGGGTATATGCATTCGGTGGTGGAAAAGCCGATGGCGACAAATCCATGAAATCACTACTTGGCGGGAAAGGTGCCAATTTAGCAGAAATGAGTGCAATTGGTCTTCCAGTACCATCTGGTTTCACCATAAGTACAGAAACCTGTAAATACTACAATGATAACAAATTGCAGTGGCCGGCTGAACTAACAGATCAAGTTGATGCAGGAATAAAAAGTTTAGAGATTTTGATGGGTAAATCTTTTGGAGACCCTAAAAATCCATTATTGGTTTCTGTTCGTTCAGGTGCAGCTTTATCCATGCCTGGAATGATGGATACTGTTTTAAATTTAGGTTTAAATGATGCGGTTGTCGATGGTTTAGCTAAACAAACGGGTAATGAACGTTTCGCTTATGATAGCTACAGAAGATTTATCGATATGTTCGGTGATGTAGTTATGGGTGTATCTCACGAGTATTTTGAAGAAGTTATCGAATCCTTAAAAGAAGAACGAGGCGTAAAACTAGATACTGATTTAAAAACAGAAGATTTAAAAGATTTAGTTGAACGTTATAAAGCAGTTTACCGCAAGCACACTGGTTTTATGTTCCCTGATAACCCAAAAGAACAATTACAATTTGCCGTTAATGCTGTATTTAATTCTTGGAGTTCTAGCCGCGCTGTTAAATATCGTACAATCAACAAAATATTTGGCTTACTTGGAACTGCTGTAAATGTGCAATCAATGGTTTTTGGAAATATGGGAGACTCTAGCGCAACTGGCGTTTGCTTTACAAGAAATCCATCAACAGGTGAAAATAAATTATATGGTGAATTTTTAGTTAATGCTCAAGGTGAAGATGTTGTGGCTGGTATTCGAACTCCATCTCTTATTGATGAGCTTGATATAATGATGCCAAAAATGTTTACGGAACTCAATCAGTTAACTGCTCTTTTAGAAGATCATTATAAAAACATGCAGGATATCGAATTTACGATCGAAGATGGCAAATTATTTATTCTTCAAACTAGAAATGGCAAACGGACTGGTTCTGCGGCACTTCGTATTGCTGTTGAAATGGTAAAAGATGGTATTCTTACAGAAGAATTAGCCGTTAGAGATTTAGTTGAACCACTTCACTTAGATCAATTATTACACAAACAACTTAAAGCGGATTCTTATCACCCAACCGATGTTATCGGAAACGGTTTACCTGCATCTCCTGGTGCTGCAGTTGGCAAAGTTATTTTATCTTCTGATGAAGCTGAAAAAGCGGTTGCTAATGGCGAAAAAGTAATTTTAGTTCGCGTTGAAACTTCTCCTGAAGATGTTGGTGGTATGGCCGCAGCTGAAGGTATTCTTACATCAAGAGGTGGTATGACTTCTCATGCGGCGGTAGTTGCTCGTGGTTGGGGAAAACCTTGTGTTGCTGGTTGTTCTGACATTATCATCAACTACAAAAAACGTTCTTTCACTAATGGGTCAGTGACAGTTAAAGAAGGCGATTATATTTCACTTGATGGTAGTACAGGCGTGGTTCTTTTAGGACAAAAAGAATTAACCGATCCAAATTTTGATGATAATTATCATTTATTCATGACTTGGGTAGATCGCTACAAAACACTTCAAGTTAGAACAAATGCAGACTCCCCAGCTGATGCTTTGGTGGCTCGCAAACACGGTGCTGTTGGTATTGGTTTATGCCGTACTGAGCACATGTTTTTTGCGCCTGAACGTATTAATGCAATGCGGCGCATGATTTTATCTGAATCTAAAAATGAACGCAAACTAGCTTTAGCTACTTTATTACCATTCCAAAAAGAAGATTTTATTGGAATTTTTAAAGCAATGCACGGATTACCTGTTACTATTCGTCTTCTAGATCCACCTTTGCATGAATTCTTACCACATACTGATGAAGAAATTATTCACGTTGCTCATGAATTAGGCGTTCAAGCTAAACTAATGCGCACCAAAGTATTGAATTTAAAAGAATTCAATCCGATGTTAGGTCACAGAGGTTGTCGTTTAGGTATCACTCATCCAGAAATCACTGAAATGCAAGCTACTGCAATTCTTGAAGCAGCGGTTGAACTTTCTATTGAAGGGGTACAAGTAATTCCTGAAATAATGATTCCTCTTGTTGGTACAAAAACAGAATATGAACATCAGGCTTTAATTATTCGTGAAGTAGCAGCAAAAACATTCGCAAAATACGCCAAAACCATCGATTTCAAAGTTGGAACCATGATTGAAGTTCCTCGAGCCGCTTTAGTTGCTGATCAAATTGCTGAAACGGCTGAATTCTTCTCCTTTGGAACAAATGACTTAACTCAAATGACCTTTGGTTATAGCCGTGATGATGCTGGAAAATTCTTAGTTCATTACATAGGGGAAAAAATTATACCTGTAGATCCCTTCCAAGTATTGGACGAAGAAGGCGTTGGACAATTAGTACAAATGGCAAAAGAACGCGGTCGCAAAGTAAATCCAAACTTAAAAGTTGGTATTTGTGGTGAACATGGTGGCGATCCACACTCTATCGATTTCTGTTACAGAATTGGTTTGGATTATGTTTCTTGTTCTCCTTTCCGTGTACCGATTGCACGATTAGCTGCTGCTCAGTCTCATTTAAAAGACGAAGCAAAAAAAGCAGTTAAACAAGCCATTCCTGAATTAGCATAAGTTTTTTTCTTGAGGTTGGGGAGGCGCCGAAAGGCGCCTTTTTTGTTTACTGTAGCGAGCTTAATCTAAAAAGTGGGTTTCAGTAAAATAATCAATGATTTTACACGAATTGAAATGGAATAAACCGAATAAAATCGATTTTTTTGAATCGAGTCTATTAAAATATATATTTTCTTGTGCTAAAAATACATCATTTGGGTTATTACCATTTCATAGAATAGCTAATAAAATTGTTGCAAAAAATATGAGATATTCCTTACTATCTTTATTTATTATTATCATAGTTTTGTTTTTCCCTTTCCAAAAGTCTAAGGCACCATTTCCTTTATTCTATAATGATATGAATATTGCCGCTGAATTGAGTTTTTTTCAGTAACTGCTCCAGAATACACTGCACGCACAAATAACGGATTTACTGTTAATGCCATTCTTGGTTCTCCACTTGTTACAGGTTTGATAGGTAATGATGAGGCGCTATTCAACACATGGCTCAACCCGTTAGGATTTGTTACAATGTGATTGGAAATCATGTCTTTTAAATGTACTATTGACGTATTCATAGAGGTTTTGTCTGTTTGTTTGTTTTTGTTTGCAATCAAAATTTACAATAACAAAACCTCTTTTTGTTTTTACAGACACACTTTTTGGATAACTATCTAAAACTAGGCGCGGACTTTGCCGATGTTAGTTATATTTGGTCAAACAAAGGAGAGCCCAACAAATATCTTGCGTTTGGTAAAAAATCGTATAATGTAAAACCGGGTTCATTAAAATTTAGCTCCATTGGTGGGCAATTGGTCAGCAAGTTTCTTTTTGTGTCTCTAATAATTAAAAAGTAATTAATTTATATACATTTACAACCTAATTTATTTCATAATTATTTGATAGTTGAACCTACTCTAAAAATGCACTTCAGCTAAAGTGAATTGCACATCCTATCGAACACTTTTTAAATATATTGTTCATTTCGTTGTGCATTTTGAATGATTTAAAAAAAATTACGTTTGATTTTTGGGAAAAAATAAGTAGAAAACCAAGTATGAGTCCACTCCAAAAAGTCGATTCTGTCGGTTTACTCCCATCCAAACACTAAGAATTCGATGAATAGTTTGCTAAAAACTATTTTTCGGAGAACACTCATAATTACAATTTTAATTAATTGAATATTATACACTTAAGCACATTTCACCCAAAGAGTTACTACGCTACATTTAGGATTAAATCAAATCTCCTTCTCTCATCAACTCATGCGTCTCATCAAGCCGAATCTCTTTAAACCGAATCTTATCTCCTACCTGAAGCTGAGCCACAAAAGGCAAATCGATTGATATAATCGTGGCGATGCGAGGATATCCGCCTGTAGTATGTCTATCTGCCATCATAATTATAGGTTCGCCATTTGGTGGAATTTGAATGGTTCCAAAAGCTATCTGTACTAACCGTAAAATATTGATAGGAAAGTGAATACATTGAATTTAATTTCTGTCCTTTATTCTATAAACAAACTTTAATCCACTCCAAACTTTATCAATAGCAGCTACTTTCACATCAACCAGGCCATTCGATAAAACATATTTTCTAATTTCATCCCTATTTAAATCGGTCTTAATTTTTGAGACTCCTTTTGGCCAACTTATCCAAATGATTCCATCTTTTTTAAGAGATGCCTTATATTCATTAAACATTGTAGTTAGTTCTTTTGTGCACACCAAAAATAGGTGTATAAAGTCTGCCGATTGAGGTTTTAACAATTCTAGAACATCAAATGTAGCTGGTAAATCCGTAAATAACTCAAAATAATATTCTGGCTGATTGTAAAGGATTATCTTGTAATTCTCTTTCAAGCCTAATTTTTTAGCTAATAACGTTCCTGAATAGCCAGCTGTTTCCATCTTTTAATTTTAAATATTTAGAGCCAATTCCAAAATTTGTATTAGGAAAAATTTCGGCGAATGTGGATAATTCTGAATATTTCCAACCGATAAAAATCGACTTTCTGGACTTGGTTTTGAGTGATTCATTATTTCTTGGGTTCAATCAAACGCTCCAATGCTTGAATAACTTGGCGCAATTCTATTTTGCCTGAATTGTTCAAAAATAAATAGATTTCACTGTTTGGCGGTAGGTATGCGCTAAATAATTCAAACCCGCGGTCAGAGCCATCAAGATTAAATGTTGATTTTGTAAACCATTGATTATGTTGAGCATCTAAAACCTTATTAGAACGAACTAAGTTGTAGAATTTAAGTAAATCGTCTAAGGTGGAATACATTCCTCCGCTGCCTTTCACTAGCCACGATGTTGGCCCCCAGTTAGGCGGAATATTAGGTATTCCAACAAACTTTGGTCCATTACCTGCTGCAAAATCCTGAATGGAAAACTCTTTTGCTTCACCATACTCACCCGTTCTTTTCATTCCTGCTGGCTCAAAAAAGTTTTTACTGATAAATTCGTAGTAAGTCTGCCTTGAAACAAGTTCAATAATTGCTGCTAACATTCCAAAGGCTCCATGTGAATGCTTACGGTCGGTTCCAGGCTCAAAAAGCAGCTCTTGAGATAACATTCGTTTTATAGCAGTTTCACGATCAACCCAAGCTAGATCTGGATCCCAATCCGATTCAGTATCAAAGAAATCTGGTAAACCTGATTGCCCCGACAATAAATGTTGGATAGTTATTGTGGATTTATCTTTTGGAACGTCTTTAAAGTATTTACTGATTGTATCTTCAGTGTTTAATAGACCGTTTTGGTCAAGCAGATAAATAGCAGCAACAGTATAATCAATGGGTCTAGAACCTGTTCCGAATATGGTATTCGTATCATTCCGTATTCCGAGTTCTTTATTAGCATAACCAAAAGCGCGCTTTATACTTGTTTCACCTTTAATTTTTACATAAATCAACCCTGCCGCTCCATCTTTTTCAAATTGATCGAAAATTTCAGATAGGTTATCTATTGTAATAGTTAAAGACTCTGGCGGCGCAACAAAATACAGACGAGAAATTAATTTGGTATTGTCATCCAAAACGATCATCAAATGTTTTTCATTTTTCCCATTCGACATAATCAAACGTAAACCCTCTGGCTCAGCTTCAACGGATATACCATCTCGTAATCCTTTCATTTCGCTACGTATTACTTTAAGGGAGTCAACTAACTTGGTTTTATCACGATTATCGTCTTTAACCATTGATTGCTCAATAAATTTGACTAATGCGTCATCATCTTTGGAGTCCAGCATTTTTTCAACACTTTGAATGGCATTTTTAACATACTGTGGTGGTTGTCCATAGACATTTAGATGTACCATACAAGTTGTCAAAACCAGCATGATTAAAAAAACCTGCTTTTTCAGTTTAGCGTTAAAGTTCTTACAGACTTTAATATGATGTGATGTGTTTGTGTTCATTTTTGCTGTTTATAATGATAATCGTAACAAGATTACTAATAGAAAAACTACTGTTTCACTAAAAGTTATGAGTCACTCCATTTGTGGTACAAAGTCATGATATAAAGTGATATTGCATTTTGTAGCAATTTCATACCATTAAAACATGTATTTGTCACACATTCAATCACATAAGCCCTTCTATTTGTAAATTAGCTTATGAAAAAATGGATAGAAATTAGTATTCACATGCTTTTTTGGTTGTGTACAGCTTGGCTGATAAGCTCTAGCTTTTCCATACAGTCGCACGAAATTGAGGTTGTGAATGGCATTGAGGAGGTGAAAATTTTTAGAAATAGTGGTTTAGCCTACCAACTACTCATTTGTATCCTATTCTCGTTCATTGCCTTTTACATCAATGCTTGGTTGATAATCAAAAACAGTCTCACATGCAATGTAACTAACCTGATTGGGTATGTTATAGTAACTTTTATCATTCTATCTGCATTGGTATATGCAATTACAGAGATTCGATTCTTGGGTTTCGCACCGCCAATTCCTAAACTAATTGCCTTTGGTGTTTCTACATTTTACTTTTCACTATCCATAGCTTATGCTTTAGTAAAAAACTCGATATACGCAAATTATCGTAATCAACAATTACTAATTGATAAAAAACAGGCTGAACTGAGTTTATTACGTAATCAATTGCAACCGCATTTTCTGTTTAATGCGCTTAATAATTTATTATCAATGGTAAACCATTCTGCTAACCCAAAATTGGAAAGTTCCTTTGACCAACTTTCCCATCTTTTGCGATTCGTTATTGAAGATAATAAAGCAGAAAAAATTTCCATTTCAAAAGAAACAGAATTCCTCAAAAATTATATAGAATTACAAATGTTGCGGTTTGAGAAAGGAGAAGTATCTATTCAATTTAACGTGAAAGGAGAATATGACGAACAGAAAATTGAACCCGGTTTGTTTATCCCATTTGTAGAAAATGCCTTTAAATATGGTACTGAACCCGAAAAAACCTCTAAAATTGATATTCAATTTGATTTGTCTAAAACTGATTCTGTCAAATTTGAAATAAAAAACAATATGATGATGACGAACACGAACAGCATTGGAACAGGAATAGAAACAACTAAAAAACGCTTAGATTTAATCTATCCAGGTAAACACAAATTGAAAATTTCTAATGAAGATGAATTTATTGTCCAATTAATTATATCGACACAATGAGAGCTATAATTGTTGATGATGAACCAAAAGCAATAGAATTGTTAAAAAGTTATTTGGATCATTTTAATAGTATTGAACTCATTGCAACATTTAGAAATGGATTGAAGGCATTTGAATTTTTATCTAAGGAACCTATTGATTTAATTCTGCTCGATATCAATATGCCTCATATTTCGGGTATTTCACTCTCCAAAATGCTACCCGATACTATAAAAGTCATCTTCACCACTGCCTATTCGGAGTATGCCGTTGAAAGCTATGAAATTCAAGCAGTAGATTATCTTGTAAAACCTATAAGTTTGGAACGATTTACAAAATCAATAAGCAGGGTTTTATCAACAAAATCACAAACAACTGAAAAAGAAAATCAGTTTCTATTAGTTAAAAGTGGTTTCGAAACCTTTAGATTGGAAAGTAATTCCATATTGTATTTAGAAAAAGACGGGAATTATATGATTTACCAGTGTGTAAATCAAAAGATTTTAGCAAGGGAAACGATTCACGAAGCGTTTGAAAAATTGCCAGAGAATTTTATTCAGACACATAAGTCATTCATAGTAAATTTAGAGAATATTTTGAGCTTTACTGCTAACGAAATGACGATAGGAAAAGAAAAGATACCCATAAGCGATACCTATAAAAATGAAGTTTTAAAAAGATTGGAAAATATTATAAGCCGTTAACAGTGAATAAAAGAAAAATCGAGTGATGTGGGAAATTGAGGCTTAGTGTGTTTAATAATATTTTGTGGTAATAGACAGACAATCGCTTAATGCTCATATACTTAACCATTAAACAGTTAAAACTCCGATTCTCGTTGAATTTAAAGTTATTTCGCTGTTCAGTTTTTCATGTATACAAATACTGGATTAATTTTAATTTGAGTTCGGGATAAGAAAGTAATTTAAAAATTGGCCTAAAAAATTATCAAAAAAATGGAAAAAGTTCTCTTTTGAGAAAACTTTATTGACCGAATAGAAAGATAATCTTCTACAAAAACCACTTTATTGAATCTTACCAAAAGCAAGTCCAAAAAATAAAGGGAAAAATTCAATACGTTTTTGAGATGATTAAACAAGTTGACCGAGTATCCGATAAATGCTTAAGACACTTGACAGGAACAAACGGACTTTACAACATCCATTTGAGTATCAATCGAACAGCTATCGGATTCTCTGCTGTTTTGATGAAGGATAGCTTGTAGTACTTTTCAATGGGTTAAAAAAAAGGTCATCCCTTGCCCCGACACGATTCGAAGAACCACGAAGTGCTATCTCTGTCCAAATTTTCTTTAGGCCATAAGCTAGTTCTTTTGTATAGTTTAGCACTAAGGCTGAGTTGCTGGGCCCAGCATGACGAAATGACATATGTGAAATAAGACCTATATTTTGCGAATAGCTTATAGTTTTTATTTTATTTGCAAAATTGAACCTTTTTAAAAATTAATAAACTTTACAAAAGGTCTAAGTCCGAATTTGAGATAAAAACAACTCTCCTGTAGCGTTTCTAAGAAATAATGTTTTTAATTTAATAAATTTTATGAATCAGACTGGATTAGTACTTCTCATCACTTTTTTTTCTACTCTAGTATCGTTAAATGCTCAATCGGTTTATGATCAAACACCTAAAGATCAAGAAGCGGTTTTTTTTACATCTGAAAATTTCAACATAAAAGCTGATGGAAAGAAGGATGTATCTAATGCACTTCAGCTTGCTATCAATACACTTAAAAAAGAAAAGAATTTTGGAGTTCTTTTCATCCCTGAAGGCAAGTTTCTAATCAGTAAAACAATATATATTCCCAAAGCGATTCGCTTAATTGGCTATGGAAAAAATCGGCCTGAATTCATTCTTGGAAAAAATACACCTGGTTTTCAGGATGAAAATAATTACTTATTTTGGTTCACCAACAATTTGGTGGAAGATGGAGAACAACCAAAAGATGCCACTGCTGGCACATTTTATAGTGCTATTTCAAATATTGATTTCCGCATTGAAAAAGGTAATCCAAAAGCTATTGCACTTCGCACCCATTTTGCTCAACATAGTTTTGTAAGCCATTGCAACTTTTATATTGGTGATGGCTACGCTGGAATATATGATTTAGGAAATGAAATTGAAGATCTGAAATTCTTTGGTGGTGAATATGGGATTTCTTCATCAAGAACTTCGCCAGGTTGGCCTATGATGATGATCGATCTTTATTTTGATGGTCAGAGAAGTGCCGCCATTTTGAGCCGAAATACTGGAATGTCCATTGTTTCCATGCATGTAAAAAATACTCCTATTGGCATTGAGCTGCAAAATGGTATTGCAGACCGATTATTTATGGAAAACTGCCTTTTTGAAAACGTTAAGAAAGGCCTTGTAGTTGGGATTGAAAATCAATCTGATAGTCAATTAAATTTATTAGATGTGACCTGCAATAATGTAGCTGTTCCTGTTTACTTCTCTCCTTCTGGTAAAAGCATTGAAAAAAAAGGAAAAAAATACAAAATCAATAATTTTGTCTATGGTTTGGTAATGGATGATATGGCTGATGATTCTAAGTATAAAACGGTTACTGATATAGTTGCCATTAATGATGTGCCTAAAAAATTAGACAAGCTTATTACGAATCTCCCTTCTATGGATTCATGGGTAAATATCAAAGATTTTGGTGCTATTGGTGATGGCAAAACAGATGATACGAAAGCCATCAAAGCAGCTATTGCTAAACATAAAACGATCTATCTGCCAACGGGTTGGTATCGAGTTAGCGAAACCATTAAACTAAACAAAGGATCCGTTTTAATTGGCTTACATCCTTACGCCACTCAATTACTAATCAATGAAAGCGAGCTTAATTTTAGTGGATTTGGATCACCTGTTCCGGTTTTGGAATCATCAGAAGAAGGTAATGATATCATAAATGGAATTGGGATTAATACAGGCGCTTATAACTACCGAGCTGTTGGTTTAAAGTGGATGGCAAATGAGCATTCTATGATTAATGATGTGAAATTTATTGGTGGACATGGATACATGCCAAAACCGGGTGAACCATCTCAAAAAAGATATCGAGATTCAAGAATAAGCAGCCCTTTAGAGCCAGTTTATAACCAAGGACTAGATAAGGCTTGGGGCAATCAGTATTGGAGCCTTTGGGTTACCAATAATGGTGGCGGCATTCTTAAGGATATTTGGACTGCCAATTCGTATGCAAGCGCAGGATTTTTAATAAGTAACACGTCCACTCCAGGAAAAGTGTATGCCATGTCTTTAGAGCATCATGTGCGCCAAGAAGCATTAATTAAGAATGTTGAAAACTGGAAATTTTATGCTTTTCAATTTGAAGAAGAAGGCAAAGAGGGTAAAAAAGCGCAAACTCTTGATATTATTGATTCAAATAATCTATTTTTTGCCAATTTATGGATGTACAGAACAATCCGTGCGATTTCACCACGACCTTGGGGTATAAAAGTATCGAACAGTTTTAATCTCGATTTTAGAAATATGCGAAGCTGGACTCAAGTTTTGCAGCTACCAGAACGCACTATTTTCGACATGGACAAAAACCTGATAGTCTATCCTGGTGATTTTGCAAGAGTAACCAATACTGGTAGGGAAAAATCAAGAAAAAATGAATCTTCCCATTCGATTGCAGAGATAGTAGGATTTGGTTATGAATTCGCAACAGGAGCCGTTTCTGATAGCAAAGGAAATGTTTACTTCTGCGAAAATCAACTGAAACGCATTTATAAATGGGCAGCTGAAACCAACTCTATTTCTATTTATGCTGATTACCCTTACAAACCATTATCACTAGCCGTTGACACAAAGGACAATTTGATTGTAATCTGCCGTTACGATCCACAACCTGGTTTTGAGAATAATGAACAAGCAAAAACAATCGAAACGCTGCCCGACAATAATCCCTATTATAGTGGCTGGGGAAATGGAGGCTGGGCATGTTTGGCCTATGCCATAAATCCAACTCAAGCCGAAAATATGCAGGTGCTAAAGCTTGTGAAGACAAATGAGGTCAATAATATTGAACGTGTCATTCATCCAAGTCACCGATGGAGAGGAAATTTTGCGGAAGTAGTCACTAATTTAGCTGAAACAAGTTTTGTCGCGCCAGATGGTGTTACCATTATTCCTAACACATTTGATCTCGGACGCTCAGTACAACTTATGAGTGTCAGCCCAAATCAAACAAATCCTGTTTATGTAACTCATGAAGATCCAAAAATCACTTACCGTTTTGTTGTGGATAAAAATGGAATGCTTTCAAATAGGAGTGAATTTGTAAGACGCGGTGAATACAGCAATGTAACAGACAATCAAGGAAATGTGTATTTAGCGGAAGGTCAAATTATTGTTATAGATAAAAATGGAAATGAACTCAAGAGAATTTCTTTAGATGAACGTATCCATTCAATGACTTGGGGAGGCAAAGATAACAATGAGTTATTTGTTACCACAAGCACCTCATTATTGAGAATACATCACATCAAAAAAAATAAATTGAATTGAACAATTAATAATACGTTTAGAACTTTCTAAAAAACTAAGCTATTCTTACTAATTTGAATCTAAAAGATGATCAAAACAAACATAAATCCCCCAGCCAACTCGAACTTTAATAACGTTCAATTCAGGTTTGGATTGGAACCTTGTATAGTCTGATGATTTTGAGTCCAATACAATTACTGCCACTAATTGGAATTTCCAAATTAAAGAAGTTGGGCTCCCTGTCTCAAGCTCAACGTTCCCTCAGTTTATGTATGTTGATTGGATTCGACTTTGTAAACGTAGTTCTGAATAAGGAATAATTTTGAAAAACTAAACGATGTTATTCCGCGCTTGACCGGGAATCTCAGTCCAGTGATGGATGCAGTGTTTTTCTGAGATAATAGCAAAAAAGTCTTCCTTTTTTTTTAAGCGACTCCTCCATTAAAAAAACCGAAAGGTTACTGAGTCAACTATTTTCAATAGAATTCCTAATTAATTTCAACATTTTGACAATTCTGTTAAACTATAGTTTTTACTATACATAATTAGTATAACGATGGCTTCGAATTTAAACGAGAAAGCAACTTATTGTGTTTTAATCATTTTATACTTGTTGAGACTATATTCCACTTCTCATTCCGAACTTAGATTTACTAGAAAATAGCTAAAGCAAATTCACAATAACGTTTTAAAATCTTACTACATTCAGCTCATGAAAATTAGACTCCTCCTCTTCTGCCTATTATTTACTCAACAACTTTTTGCTCAATCCTATTTCGAAATCCACGAAAACGCAATTTTAGTGGATACTCACAACGATATTTTGATGAAATCAGCCGATATTGGTTTGGTATTCGATACGGATTTAAGGGGAATTGCACACAGTGATTTAACTCGCTGGAAAAAAGGAGGATTGGATGTTCAAGTGTTTTCAGTTTATTCTGATGGAGATATAAAAAATGCCTTTGCTTACGCAAACAGAGAAATGGATAGTTTAGACGCTGTAGTTTCTAGAAATCCCGACAAAATTGTAAAAGTCTCCAATTCTGAAGAATTGATGAAAGCCGTAAATCAAAAAAAGATTGCGGCTCTGTTTGGTGTCGAAGGCGGACACATGATTGAAGATGACTTAACTAAATTGGACTCTTTATTCAATCGTGGTGCTCGTTATCTAACGCTTACTCATAATATTTCACCTTCTTGGGTTTCAAGTGCGGCAGATGAAACTACAAATCCTAATTTGCCCAATCCGGGTTTAACTGAATTTGGGAAAAAAGTTGTGCAACGCATGAATCAATTAGGAATGTTGGTTGATGTGAGTCATGCAGGTGACAAAGCGTTTTGGGATGTGATTAAAACCACAAAAAAGCCAATTATCGCTTCTCACAGTTCGGTTTATGCTTTAGTTCCAAGTCGCAGAAATCTAAAAGACGATCAAATAAAAGCCATTGCAAAAAATGAAGGCGTCATTCAGATAAATTTTCATCCCGGTTTTATTGACACAACATTTGATGCAAAAGAAGCGGCTTTTCTCAAAAATCATTCCGTTGAAATGGACTCTTTAATCAAAAATGGAATGGGTGATTTTTATGCTATGGATTATCTGTATAGAAAATACACTGCCGAAACTACTAGTATGCGACCGCCACTTTCGATGTTAATCAATCATTTCGAATACATTATTAAATTAGTCGGCGTGGATTATGTTGGAATTGGTTCCGATTTCGATGGAATTAATCTTACGCCACAATTACTTGATGATGTTGCTAGTTACCCAATGATTACCAAAGCTTTAGAAGAAAAAGGCTATTCTGAAAAAGATATTTCCAAGATTTTGGGAGGAAATTTTCTGAGAGTTCTTAAAGCCAATGAACTGAATTAGTTTGCCTAAAACCTATTTTTATGATAAGTACTCGAAGGTTTTTATGAATTTTCATTAAAATTAATATCGGCTTATATCAAATATACAAGTGCCGATATTAAAATATACATTCTGACTACTATTTCAATAATCAAAATTTTATAGATGGAACCCAGTCCGAAAAATCGATTTTATTGGTTTTCACCCTATCCAATCGTAATAAATCACCGCATTTTACTAAAAACTATTTTCGGAATAGTCTCATTGATTTAAATTCTGAATTCCTCAAAAAAAATAATCAATAAGATCTATTGAAATGATAATTATTTAAAATAATTAAACTTAACCACTCTTTATCTTCTTTTAGATGAAAATTACTTTTCCCAATTTCGTCAAGCTAATTTTGTTAATTTGATCAAATACATTCAAATTCAAATTATTTAATCAAATGTATTTTCCGCATAAAAATTTGTGTTTTTGTCTGAACAACAATAAAATACATTCCTGAATTCCATTTTGATCCATTAATCGGAACTACGTTATTTCCTTGATTCAATATTAAGTTTGATTGCAAGTTAACAATTTGGCCTAAAGTATTATAAACGGTGATACTTAGAGACTCAGACTGAGGAAGGTAAATATTTAAGTTGGTAGCAGGATTAAATGGGTTAGGATAAGCCTGAGAAATGGATATCTCATTAGGAATTAATGATTCAGTAAAAATATCAGTTGTTGATTTTTTCTGATACACACGCACGTAATCAATTTCTATAGCAGAAGGTAATTCATTCTCATTCACCACAAAACCGGGCCAATTTCCTCCCATCGCATAATTAAGAATAATAAAATGTTCATGGTGAAATTCCTCCGTACCATTTATGCTATTTTCAATATTTACTTGGTGATATTGATTTCCATCTAAAAGAAAACGAATTGCTTTTTCATCCCAATCGACGGCATAAACATGGAAATCTGCAACCGCTGCACTTATGCCCTTACCATTGCTTTTATAGCCGTTATTGTCATAATGTACGTTAGCATGAATAATATCTTCTGTATTTATTTGCTCCATTATGTCAATTTCTCCAAATTGTGGCTAATTAGAACCATTAAAGATATCTCCGAGTAACCAAAATGCTGGGAAATTCCCCTGAACTTTTGGGATCTTTATTCTTGCTTCTATTTTTCCATATTTCCAAGCTTTTGCGCCTTGTGTTTTTATGCGTGAAGATGTGTATAATCTATTGCCAATTGCCTCTTTTTTTACTGTAATCTTTAATGTTCCATCCGAAACTGATGTATTCGAATTGGTATAATATTGAAGCTCGTTATTTCCCCAACCATGTCCACCAATATCGTATGACCAATCGGTGCTCATTCCATCGGTAAATTCATCGGACCAAACAAGTTCATATTCTTGTGCTTGAACTAAAAATGGCAGAACTAATAGAATTGCAACCCAAATAATTGTTTTAGTATAACTTATGCTTCTTTGAATAGTGTTATTTGAAATCTTGAATGTATAGTACTTCATTACATCTTAACTACGTTTATTTAGAAAGGTAAGTCAAAAAAATAGTGATAAATTTGCTTTGATTCTTGTGTTTTCTGCTAACAAAAAAAATATTTATACAAGATTATATTTAAAGGCATTGTTTTTTTGAAATGATTCATTCCTCTTCAACTTTTAACTAACAAGTTTTGTATGTAAACTTTATTAATGAATTTCTTAAATTTTCGAACAATTATAGTTGTGATGCCTTTCCGTTTTCAAACAATTTCTACTCAAACATAGTTCGGGTTAAACGTTTTTATGATCTTGGCAATATTCTTGAATGTTGAACTTGAGGTTTATAATTACTAAAAACAGAATTACTATATTAATCTTCTACCAATCTCTTTTTTAATCACCTTTTATTCTCGATTGTTTTTCTATTTTAAAGCTTACACTTTGGTTTATGAATGCTTCTATTCAATTTCTATGAAAACAATAGTTCTTCTTTTCTGTTTATTTATCCCTTTACAAATTTCTGCTCAATCCGAATGTCCGTGTTCAATTGACTATGGTAATAATCCTGAAGCTGGAAAATACATTTCTGTAAATAACATCAAGATGTATTATGAAACCTATGGAAATCCCGAGCATGAACCCTTATTGCTGATTCATGGAAATGGCGGATCTATCAGTGGAAATAAATGTCAGATTGAGTTTTTTAAAGACTCTTATTATGTCATTATCCCAGACAGTCGTTTTCATGGAAAATCGGAAGAAGGTACCGAAGAACTGAATTACCGCCTTATGACAAAAGATTACGCCGCATTGCTGAACGAATTAAAAATCGATTCTTTGAATATTATTGGACAGAGCGATGGCGGAATTATTGGCTTAATGTTGGCGATGGATTATCCAAAAAAAGTAAAAAAACTGATAGCAAGTGCACCAAATATCAGAACGGACAGCACCGCAATTTATAATTGGGATTTAATTCCGCTTAAAAAAGAATTGGCTTCCTTAAATGAAAAAATCAAAAACGGGGACAAATCTAAAGAAACATTTCGGGCAAAAGTTCTTCTTAATTTGATGGATAAATACCCAACTATTCAAAATGAAGAGTTAAAAAAAATCGCTGCGCCAACCTTAATTATGACTAGTGATGAAGATGTGATTAAACCCGAACATGTTCTCGAAATTTACAATCATATACCAAAAGCGCATTTATTTATCATGCCGGGCGCAACTCACATCATGCCAAGTACGGAATATGAACTGTTCAATCAAATGTGTCTTCGATTTTTGAAAAACCCGTTCAAGCGCCCAACGACAAAAGCAATATTTCATCCTGAATAATTCAATCAATAAAAAAGTTCAGGATTAAAATATTCTTTTTGAAAACAAGATAACATTCAAGAGTCATTTGGGTTATGTTTGCCTTCGTTTAAGCTGAAAATAGACGACATATTCCTCTATTTTCATGAACTTATGTTATTTTTTGTATTAATTTTTAACGTGAACTTAATTTACTAGAAAATCTATATCCCAAATTTTTGGAGTTCACATTCTACCTTTTTAGGAAATACTTAAAACCAAGCAAAAAATCTAAGATTTTACAAAGAATTATTCAGCAAACGTGCTGTTTCTCAAGAAAAATCTCACAAACTTGTTTCCTTTAGTTGACACTAAATTAATACTAATTTAACAATCCTCTTTGGGTTTTAGACTATTTTTTCTGCATTGAAATTCTTAAACAAACTTAGTAATGGTATTAAAATCCATCATGAGACAATCCGTTTTTCTTCTTATAAGTATCTTAATTTTAAGCGGGTGTGGTTTATTTGACAATAAACAAGATCCGGAAGACTTTGGGTTTGAAGAAGGTTATTTCATCTACAACTTAAGCAAAGATAAAATACCTTGGACTCGTAACCGCAACTATGTTTCCCTTGAATTTTACGAGGGAGTTTCTGAAAAAAAACTGCATGAAATACTTAAAGAATACAATTTAAAATATGAGGGACAAGTATTTCCAGTAAAACATATTTTTGCACAGGTTATTAATAAGCCAGCAGAAGAGTACTATACAACCTATGGAGATAGCACTTTGCCCGTTTTGGGAAACAGACCGGAAGTCAGATATGCGCTACCTGTTTTTATGAATGAATTTTGGGATCCTATTATGATTACTAACAAGATTTTAATGCGATTTGATGGGCTTAATGAAGAGAGGGAGCTGCATATCATTAACAGTCTCATTGTCAATGATAATTTAACAAGAGCCGAAGATGGTCCAGGTTTTCCAACCAGATATAGGCTATTGGTGAATAAAAATACCCCTAAAAACCCTTTTACTCTTGCAAACGAATATAATTTTATAAGAGCTGTAGAATATTCAGAGCTATATACGGCTTTCAGAATTAATTTCTATTAAATCAAGAACCAAAAAAAAAGATATATCCTATGAAAATTGTAATCCTATACTTCATCACCTTTTTTCTACTATGGGTTCCAATTTTTGGCGGTGTAATACTTGCCCAACAACCGTAATATTATAGATATGTTCATTGAATTTAATTACTTCACCTAATCTTGAATAAACAAAAAATCATTTTATCCAACTTTATTTTAAATAAATAACAATTACTTACACTTCAAAGAATTACCCTATTTGTTTAATTAATTTGACATCTTTTTGCATGTCCAGAATTTGAGTAATTAACACTAATTTAATACAAATTTAACATGCTCCCTTGGGCTTTAGTCTAAATTCGTAATCATTGGAATTCTTAAACAAACTTAGTAATGGCATTAAAATCCATCATAAGACAATCCGTTTTTCTTTTAATAAGTATCCTAATTTTAGGTGGGTGTAGAGAATTGGATATAGATAATAATTCATGTAAAAACAAAGACTTTGAATGCACCAATGCCGTTTCTAGTGAATGGACCTATCTTGGACTGGGAGAGGAATCGGTGCAAACGATCGCAATTAATCCCTGCAATAGTTCACATATTCTGGCAGGTACGGCACAGGATTTTAGTTCTGGCAAACAGGGTAAAATATTTATGAGCACAAACTGTGGGAAAAACTGGGAACTGGTGTGGGTAGGGGGCACGGTTAGTGACCTGGCCTTTGACCCTCAAAATCCAAATATTGTTTATGCCAGCCCTCACGGTATGATACGAAGTATGGATGGGGGAAGCACGTGGTCTAATATAGATGACGGGTTGGAATCACACTTAAGTTTTACTCAGAGGGTTGCCTCAATTGCAATTGATCCACATGATACGCGACGTGTTTACGCTATAATAGGTGGCTTTGGCGCTGGATGGTTGTTTTATTCAGATAATCGAGGCAATACATGGAAGCCAATACCTGGCAAGGGAGACTTTGAACGGGACGATGACGATAATCGGTATTTAGGTAATGATATGCCCGGTCCGATTTTGATCGACCCTGCCAATCCAGATGTGTTATATATCAGCCCGCTCGATATTCGATTGCTATTGAAGAGCGAAGACCGTGGAATGAGCTGGAATCTGCTACTTAAGGAAGATGCTCCGGCATTACGTCATATAACATTCAACCAAGACTATACTTCCATTTTTTCTTTAGTCAGAAGATTTGATTCGCTTAGCGGGCTGTTTGAAGGAGGATTGTTCGAATACAATTTGCAAAATGGGCAAACTCTGATCCACCCAATCCCATATGATACCGACCTCACACCTCAGAGTATAAGAATATCTGAGAAAACGAATGATTTAATCATTGTTTTGGGTTTAGGGATTTATTTTAGAAAAAATAATGAATGGTACAATTACACTGATCAATCGATCACAGGTTGGTTCTTAACTTTGGAAACCAAAGGTAATTTACTCTATACAGGGGCAAGACGTACCGACTCAGCCCTAAATGACGGAGGCATTTATGTAAGACTATATAAATAAAAAATAAACTCCCTCTTGGCACATAAACCAATCCAATCTCTAACAAGAGTAAAACAACGGCAACTGAGCTGTCAGGGACATTAAATATTTATAACAAAAATAAAGTCGTACAAATAATGAAACAATCATTAAATACCACAACACTCATATTTATATCAGGGCTCTTCTTGTTGTTATGTGCTGACCTATCGGCACAAAATAGTTCATTAAGAGAGAAGTTTAAAGATGTGGAAAATGTCCCTGTTTCCAAGTGGAATGGAGAGGAGGTTGCCCATAAAGAACAAAAAATTTATATCAAGCTGAGGGAAGGAGTCAGTCTGGAATCTGCGTTTGGGCAGTCACTGCTATCTGCAAAAGTAAAAACTCCGCTTAATGTTCTAAGATGGGGCGTCCTAGACCTTGATGGGTCTGCAGACCTAATGGAAACTATATAGCAGTTAAGGACTCATCCAGATGTACTTGAAGCCGAACCTTTATTCATCGGAGAAACCGGCAACCTTCCAAATGACCCAAATTTGTTCCGTCAGTGGGCATTGCGCAATATTGGTCAGTCACCAAGCAACGGCACATTTGGAGCTGATATTTCTGCTCAATATGCTTGGGAAATAACCAATGGAAGTGAAGATGTAGTTGTTGCTGTACTTGACACGGGAATACCATTAGTTCAAAATACCACAACCCTATCTCATCCTGATTTACAAAATGCGAATCGTATTATATTAGGTCTTAATTTTGCTAATCCATCAGATCCCAAGGGTGTAAGAGATTTGTTCGGACATGGAACCCACGTAGCGGGTATAGTTGGTGCTGAAGCTAACAATAGTTCAGGAATTTCGGGGACATCTTGGGAATCAAAAATACTGGTCATTCAGACTAACCAGGATAATGGATTTTACACAGTAGATGCATTTCAAAACAGCGTAATATATGCGTCAGATTATGCTGTTTCCACGGGTAAAAGAGTAGTAATCAATTTTAGTTCAGGTGGTCTTACCGGATCTCAATCTTATATTGATGCTATAAACTATGCGGCAGCACGGAATGTACTCATAGTTGCGATTACACATAATGATGGTTTAAATAATTTTATTCGATATCCCGCTAGATATGCAAGTTCCTATCCAAACGTTATCGCTGTTGGTGCAACTGACCATAACGACAATCGAGCATCGTATTCAAATGCTGGCTCAGAAATATCGCTTGTTGCTCCTGGTGGGTTTGGGATAGGTGGAGGGGATAATCGCGATATATATTCAACATTACCTAATTATCAAGTATTTATGAATGATAATTATGACCAAAATTATGATTACGTTCCTGGAACTTCAATGGCTGCGCCACATGTTTCTGCTGTTGCAGGTTTAATTCTATCAATAAACCCAAATTTAAATCCTTCTCAAGTTCGTGCCATTCTCCAAAACACAGCTGATAAAGTAGGGTCATATCCCTATACAAACGGTTTTAACCAAGAAATGGGTCACGGCCGTCTAAACGCATACGAAGCAGTGTTAGCTGCTTTACCCATTGTACATAATCACCATTTCAATTCAGATGAAACCCTTAGTTACACTCGTTTTACAGGTGCTAATACAGTGGATGAAGAAACCGACCTAACCATTCCCGCTGGAAAATATGTTGTTCTGGAAGGTAGTTTAACAGGTACTTTCGATGCTAAACTCAAAATTTACGGTACCATGATTGTGGAAGAGAATGCACTACTCTCTCAATTACACATTACAGTATATAACGGTGGCAAGCTTATCA